>MDSZ01020829.1_pt1 | contig 11880 bp, 11 predicted proteins | sample 811201 | NCBI WGS metagenome assembly MDSZ01 (sample SAMN05326647, study PRJNA326480) | marine metagenome | isolation source: seawater | place: Indian Ocean: North | collected 2010 | reverse complement strand
TTGCATTTTTACCAATACTAATTCCTGGTAAAATTACTGCCCCAGCCCCAATACTACATCCTGTTTTTAGATGAGTATGTAGCGGATTGATATAAGATTTGCTTCTCGGATATTTATCATTACAGAATTGTACACCTGGACCAATGAACACATCATCATCTATATTTACTCCATTCCAGATACTAACTCCTGTTTTTATTGTCACACAATCGCCAATTACGACGTCCTCTTCGATAAAACAGCGATCACATATGTTGCAATTCCTGCCGATCAAAGCACCATGTAATATGTTTGTAAAGGCCCATATTTTCGTTCCTCTACCAATTTTGTGGGTCTTAACTCTAGACCATGGGTCTAGGTAGACTCCATTCAGATGAAGGTATAATCGAAGTAGAAAATTTCGCATTCTTGGTTTGAATCAGAGGTATTCTAGCTTACGTGCTTTAAATATTTTAGAATCCAAGGGGATTTATAAGCTTATCTCAGATGTTTATAATTTTGATGGTAAGCTATATCATGCTTTAAAAGGAAATGAAGGTCAATATGCCTACTTTTCCTATATAAGTAGCGTAAGACAAGCAATTGATGAGATTTTTTATCAAAATTTGCCTTATCAAGAGCAATCAATCGCCAATAATTTGGTCTCCTACTTAAACTGTACACAACATGTAGCAAAGAAAAAAGCTTGTATTATTTTAAATAATACAAGCGAGCTAGCTCATGTCACAGTCTTAAGAAGTTTATCTAATGAATTAAAATCTTTCGCAGATTCTATGGGTGTTGAGCTTAATATTTTTAATCTCATGCATGAAAAAGACCAGACTGTATACGCCAGATGGAAAAATATTTTTAGCCAATCAGGTTTTCAGATTTTTGAAAGCAAGGCCAAATCATTTATCGATAGATATGTTGATATGATCAACCAGATACAACCTGAGCAATGCATTTGGTGGGGCTGGCCACCTGGACAATGGCTTGGACCTCTGATTTCACCAAATCGAAAGCATCATAGTATTTCTTTCAAATACGACTATCCATCTTCAAACAGATTCTTTGCCCACCACATAGGATATGGCGATAGCTATATAAAGCACGTTTACGATTCATGTAAATTGTATGGATTTAATCAGTATTTTAATACTGATCTTTTGCCAGGATTCTCTTTAAGCTCTTGTAGATCATTTGCCATGAGTAAGCATGCAGAGCGTATAGAACAACCCTACTCAAATCGCAGCGCTATTAATATAGGGACGCTTGGAAGATCTGAAAAAATTGCACAACCTCAATATTTGGAAACAATAGCTAATCTATTAGAGAGAGATCATAGATTAATATTTCATTGGACGGGTAAAACAGAATCTCAAGTTGTTATCGATTTCTTTAACACTAAACATCTTTCGTCAAGGATTCATTATCACGGTTGGGTACAACCTGAAGAATATTTAAAGCACCTTGATTTATATCTTGATACATTTCCTTTTGGTACAGGGCAAACTCTTGTTTGTGCCGGGTGTTTAGGGCTTCCGCTTGTGATGATGAATTCACCATATGAAGCTAACTTTTCGAATTTAATCAAAAAAGAATCATTCCTTTATGGTTTTATAGCTGATAGTTGTCCAGAATATATAAACCTAGTTATGAATATTGTCAATGACGAAGTCCGCTCTTTCTCTACAGATATTTGTGAGTCAGCTCTCCAAGCATTTACCCTTAACCATAGCAATAATTCTGGTAATGTAAGTGGATTAGCTCATCAACTATTCAGTAGTTAGCACTTATTCTCTTATCTAGAAGTTTAATGCTTTAGTCACTATGGTAAAGTAGATGGTAGTAATAATGACCATTGGCATTCAACCGTTCTTTTGTAGATACATTTGTCCCCGCACTTAATTTAATTAGCTCTAGATCACCCTCCAGCATTACTGTTGGTAGTATAGGTTACCCTGATTTAATCATTAGACGTGATCATCTTCATTTGTTATCATCTACAAAATTATCTCGCAGCATAATTAACGATAAAAAAGCGTTAAAGTGGCATAATCTTGACCAATCAATTTATACACCTTTAAGTATAGAGAATTTTTGTATTCAATCCGGAATTGAATTTGAATATATAGACATAAATCAAGGGACAGGCTCTGCAGATAACTTTCAATATATTGATTTAAACTTACCTCTTCCTCAACAATACTATTGCAAATACGATCTTTTGATCGATAGTGGTACAGCTGAACATTGCTTTAATGTTGGAAAAGTATTTGAAAATTACTTTCATATGTTGAAGCCTGGCGGCATATTAATTCAGTATATGCCATTTCTAAGCCCTAATCACGGATTTTGGTCAATTAATCCTACTGCTATTTATGATATGGCAAGAGTTAACCCAATAAAAATAATTCAAATGAAAATAAATGCCTATAAAAGCTATTCTTATTACTTTGACTGTATCCCAAGTGAGGTTAAATATCATAGCTTTAAGAGGTTTAATCTTTTACCTGCCCTATCCGCAGGAGTAGTTCTTGCAGAATTTTGCTATAAAAAATTATCAAAATCTATTTTTAAATTTCCCATACAGTCAAAATATCTTTGATTAATAATGAACTATTCACATGATTTGGCTTCATTACTGAATGCTACTCCAGAAAATTCCATTGATTCGTATCATTTGTCTCGAATCTGGACTAATTTTATATATGAAGCAAAAAAGCAAAAAGATATTGATCTTCTGCTCAGTATCGCCAATAGCCTAAACACTAGATTGTCAACATTGCATTCTCACCAACTGAATGATTTTGTATTAGAACTTAAAGATGTTCGTGAATTCCTTTTGCAACACTTTATTCAAGACTTAAGTGCTGAAGTAGTAAATACACCACCATCATCTAAATCAATTTGCCTAGTAGTAAGAAATTTGGTCTCTACAAGCGATCCGGAAGTTCAATTGACATTAGGAGTAATATTAAATTCTCCCAAATTTAATAAATTAGATATTGTCGTTCTTGGAGTGCTAACCGAAAAGGTGAAGAGCTTCTTAAACCTGCATACAACAATTGATATTAACTTTGTTTGCCTTAAACATTTTTTTGGAAACCACAATGAATCTATCTCCGGAGTTTCCATAAAAAGACTTGTTGCTATTAAGCGAGCATTATTACACTCTCATGATGGATACTTTGTTTTCTTGACTGATGTATCTGCTAAAATTGGTATTACATCTTTACTGGCTTACTTACTTCAATCTCGCTCTATTTTTTGTTATCATTCGCCCATTTCAAGTGGGTTAGAGAACGCTCGTTGGTTATTTTTCGGAAACACCAGTCCCGATATCCCGGAATATTGTAGACCTGAGTTAATTGAAATACCAACAAAGGTTTCTAATCTAAATCTTTCATATTATTTGCCAAATGTTGATACCTCTCTATTTCGCCGAAAAAATAAAATATTGAAAAGGCTTGAAAGCACTCCTTTTGTCTTCTGTTGCGCTAATTCTTGGAAACTAATTGCTGATGAGCTTTTGCTTTTGAATGATATTTTATCTACTCAAAAGGAAATACTTCTTGTTCTCGCTCCTTTTCCTCCTCATTATAAAAATATTGATAAAGATGCACTTCATCGGTTAATTATGAAATACATTGAACCTCGAAATATACCTCGTCTTGTTCTGTTCGACTCTGCTGTAGGCCACGAAGGTATTACTTGGCTAGTTGAAAATTCTGTATTTGTTTTAGGCACGTTGCTTTATCCGTGCATTTCATCTATGCCTATTTGCATTAAACATAAGAAAGTTTTTATTAGTGGTATTCATGAAACTATTCGAGGAATGCTATGCCTTCAACTTCAGTCAACAGTGCAGAATCCCAAGATTTTTCTTGTAAAAACCTTTGAGGAGTATTTAAGCACCGTGCAAGATCAATTAAGTTTAATTGGTGATTAGTATGCTAAGGTGGTTAAAAAGTTTGTGGCCTTGGAGCAACAAGTCAAACCCTTTTTAACAACCAGCAAATGTTGGTCCTGTTCTGGTTCTTTAAGCAGCTTGCTTGATGTCCCTTCTATGCCTTTAACTGGTCGATTTCCAGGAAAGGGACAGCCTCATTTGTGTGGTGACATTACTCTGTCTATATGTGATCATTGCAATTTAGTGCAATTACGTCAGGCTTATGACCCAACGCTGATGTATGAAGAATATTTCTATCAGAGCTCCGTTAATAATACTATGCGAAATCATCTTCTCGGTGTAGTCAATAGGGTTTTAAGCCATTTTGGACCGTCAGAGCCTACAAAATGGCTTGATATCGGATGTAATGATGGATATCTTTTGTCTATTGTCAAAACCTTGGGTTGGGATATTGTTGGAGTTGATCCTTCCGACATAATTGGTCGCTATTTCAAACGTATTTTTCCCACACCTCCTGGACAACAAGAATCAAAATTTGTAAATGGAATATTCCCATGTCAAGAATTAAAATGTGAAGAGCCTGGTTCGTTTGATATTATTAGTTCTATCTCGATGTTTTATGATGTCTCAAATATTTCAAGCTTTATAGCTGAAATAGACCGACTTCTTTCCGAAAAGGGTCTATGGATCGTAGAAATGAACTATACATATGATATGGCTGTTGAGAATGGTTATGACATGATTAGCCATGAACATATCACTTATTTTACGGTCCAGACTTTTACGAAGATGCTTAGTGTCCATTCAACTGATTTAAAATTAATTGACGTCGAACAAACTGATATCAATGGTGGATCTATCACCTTATATATTTCAAAATCTGCTTCACCCAATCAAGGTAAGATAGACGAAATTATTGAACGAGAAAATCAATTTCAAATCCACTCAAAAGAATTTTGGACCAACTACTTTCATGAAATAAACCTTCATGCGCAAAAATTTCGAACATATGTTGAATCTGAAATAGCAGAAGGGAGAACTGTTGGAATTTATGGAGCCTCAACACGAGGAAATACTAACATTCTTTTTTCTAATGTAGATTCATCATTAATTCCGTTTGCATTTGAAAAAAATGAAAAAAAGGTTGGTCGTTATTGCCCTGGATCTAATATTGAGATTATTCATGAGAATCAGATAGATTTCTCTCGTGTCCAAACTCTTATCGTAATGCCATATAGTTTTATAGATGAATTTGTTAAAAAAGAAGCTGACTTTCTAGAGGCTGGCGGCAAACTTGTTACGCTTGTTCCAAAAATTAAAGAGTATAAGTTTTGAGAGTCCTACTCTTTGGTTCTCGTGGATTCATTGGTTCAAGAATACAATCTGCTTTGACTTCCCAAGACGTTCAGTGTATGGGCGTTTCTAGAGACGATTTTGATTTTCTTGATTTTGATTCTCTTGATCGTGTACTTCAATCTTTTCAGCCTTCGCACATTATTTATGCAGCAGGTATAAATAAAAGATTTACTTTTCTTGATTATCATTGCCTTAGTGAGCATAAAATTCTGGCTAAGCTATCTTCTTGCTCAGCAAAACTTATCTACTTAAGCTCTACCCTTGTATATGGTGCCCCAACTATTCTTCCAATTAAGGAGCAAAGTGAACTTAATCCATCAGGAGAATATGGATTTTATAAGCTTATTTGCGAGGATATTGTAAGAAGTGCAGATAATTATCTCATTCTTCGTCTATCATCTATAATTAGTAAAACCAAACAAAATTCGGCATTTTATAAAATATTTGAGCATCTTACTGGACAGGACTCGCCTTCGACATTAGTGATGAAATATTCGGATTCCTCTCGCGATTATTTGCATGTAAATCTATGCTCAAAAATCATTGGCGAGATTATTTTTACTGCTTCTAATTGTGCCATTAATGTTTCGGCGTCAAAGTCTTTAAAGTTAAGTTCAATTTTTGAAGAATTGCGTAGAGAAATGTGTTTACCTTGCCATCTAACGATAGGCTTTGGCGGTAAACGTGTTGAAGACCCTGATTCTATCGAAATTAATAATCAGCTAATGATCGAACATTGTTCACCTTCATTGGCTACGTTGATTAGCACGCATTCACCGGTACTTTCATTTCTTTATGATGCAAACTAATTTTATAGATTTCGCTAAACAGTTTACTGACGAAATAAATGATTATTTGGCTGTACCTACTCATTCAAATACGCTGAATGGATTACTCCAGATTCTTACTTCAGCTTGTTCTTCTTCAAACTTGATAGCTGTCTGTGGCAATGGTGGATCTATGACTGATGCTATGCATTTCTGTGCTGAGCTTTCTGTCAGATATACAGTTAATCGCAAGGCCTTTAGAGCTGTGGCCCTAGCATCTGATGTCGCATATGCCACTGCATGTTCCAATGACTTTGGTTATACGCAAGTATTTGCTCGGCAGGTAGAGTCATTATGCTCAACTAATGATGTAGTTATCGGAATTTCAACTTCTGGTAAGTCCTCTAATGTTATAGCCGCTTTGGATAAAGCTAAGCAAATTGGTTGTACAACGATTGGATTAACTGGACCATATGTTGATCTATTCTTACCGGTCTCTGATTTGATATTACCTTTTTCTTCCCCTAATGTTGGTTCCATACAGACTTTCCATCGTCTTGTGTACCATTGGTTAGCTTATAATGTTGAGTTAAATTGCTCCTCATGACTGAAGTACTAATACTTTGTGGAGGCCAAGGAACTCGACTCCAATCCATATCGCAAGGGTTACCTAAGCCACTTGTTCGATTTCCAAACGATAGTACTTTATCGATTCTGGAGCAAATTATATTCAGATTAAAGCTGCTTAAGTTGACAAAATTCACCCTTGTTGTCAACTCTCGTAATCATCTAATCTATCAAAATTATCTCGAATCACTTGAATTAAAGACTAATTGTTCATTATCCATTTTATGCGACCCTGATCAAGTTTCAGGAACAGCTGCCTGGTTATTTTCCCATTCTTTGGAGTCGGATGAATTACTGGTTGTCAATGGTGATACATATTATCAAGGAAATATCTTTTCTTTATTAAATTCCCAGAAATCTGCAGTCCTTTCCATCTCGTCATCATCACGTAAAGATGCTGGCAATATTCAAGTTGACTCAACTTCAAGCCTTATAACTTGTTTCTCAGAAAAAAAATCATTAGATTTTTCTCAAGCATCATCTCTTATCTATAGTGGATTATTTAAGTTAAACTCTGATATATACTGTTTGCTAAGAGATTATTTCTGTTCCAAACCGATTACATCCCTTTCACTTGAAACAGATGTATTCCCTTTCCTTGTACAGAAAAATCTCCTTTATGCCTCATCACAACCAATACTTCCTTTCGATATTGGCACCGTTGAACGATACAATAGTCTCGCATCTAAATACCCTTTGGGATTTACTAATCCTATCGCTTTCTGGGATCGAGATTCAACTCTTAACTATGATTCTGGCTATACATTTCGACCTGAAGACTTTCGCTTCTATGAACAAAAGCTTGAGTTGTTAAAGAATTTATCGAATTCCGGCTATTCCCATGTGATCATCACTAATCAATCTGGTATAGGTAGAAACTATTACTCTGAGCTTGAGTTTCACAAGTTTAACGAACAAATATTTAACTATTTAGCTGAAAGAGAAATTTACATATCTGACGTTTTTTGGTGTCCTCATGTTCCCTCACCCGATGGTAACCCTACGTGCCTCTGTAGGAAACCTGGTCTTGAACTATTTACTAAGGCAATTCATAAATATAACGGATCACATTCAGATTCCGTATCTATTGGCGATAAGTTAAGTGATATTGAACCTGCTAGTAAATTAGGTATAGCTGGCATATTGCTGCCTAGCTCTTCAAATTTTCAAATTTAACCATGCTTTATTGATCATCTTGGTCATATGCATGATAGATTATTTTTGATCCAGTATTTTCGAATCTAAAAGGGACGAACATTTTCTTATTTAAAGACTGCTTGATTTTAGTGTGATATGCTTTGTCAGCATAAAATAGCATAAATCCACCACCACCTGCACCCAATAATTTCCCCCCTTCCGCACCATTTGCTATTCCAGTTTCGTAAATATCATTTATTAGATCCGAGGTTGTGACATTTGTCATGACTCTTTTTATTTTCCATTGATCATTGAGGAGTCTCCCAAAGTCACTTACCGGCTGATTATCATTTGCTAGTATGTTAATACTTTCATCACATATTTCTTTCATATCATTCAATTCCTTAGTTTTTCTGGGTGTTTCTTCGATTTGCTTAATGGCAATATCTGATGCGGTCCTTGCAAAACCTGTAAAGCACAAAAGTAAATTTTCTTCTAGTTCCTTTAATCTAGACTGTTTGATTATCATCTTATTTACTTCTATCGTTTTATCCTTGTTAAATACTATTTGGTTGAAACCTCCAAAAGCTGCGGAAGTTTGATCTTGAGAACCAACTGCTTCTTTTATTAGATTCTGCTCAACATCAATTGCTTGTATTGCTAACTCTCTTTTTGTCGGCATTTTACTCTGCAACGTGTGGAGACTATGTAACATACCAACTGTAAATGTAGAACTCGATCCCAATCCAGATCTCGCAGGTAAATCAGCATTGTGAACAATTTCTATTCCCGAATCTATATTCAGATATTTACAACATTCTCTTACTGATGGATGTTTTATTTCGTCAACACTGTTAACTTCTTCTTTATCGAAATATCGAATGCGAAACTTATAATCAAAAAATGGCGGTAGATTTCTGAGTGTAATGTAGCTGTACTTATTTATTGTGGTGCTTAATACACACCCTCCGTGTTCTTCATACCATGCTGGATAGTCGGTACCACCACCAAAGAATGATATCCTAAATGGTGTTCTACAAATAAGCATTTTCGTTCTCCGGCTTGAAATCCTTGTAGTAATTCTTATACCAATCTATTGTTTTTGATATGCCTTCTTCTATACTTATCTTCGGCCTCCATTGAGTTTCCTTTTTTATCTTGTCTATATTAATAAGTCGCCTTGGTATCATTGTTGGCTTATCAGATTTGTATACAATAGTACTTTTTTTTATGGACAGTACATCACAAATGGCATCTACCACATCATTAATTGTTGTACGTTCTCCTGATGCTATATTGATTGGGTTAGAGATAGCTTTTTGTTCAAAAGCTACAAGCATACCCTCTATGAAATCATCTATATATAAAAAATCTTTGATATCGTTCCCATCGCCCCAAACTTCAAATGGGACCTTTTTTTCTATTCCTTTTCTTATTAAGGCAGCAACAACCTTTGATTCAGACCATTTGAATTTGTCATATGGACCATATAAATTTCCAGGCCTCACAACCAATGTCTTCATTGTATTTGAAATCTTTGTATTGTACATATCACACATTTTTTCACTAAATAATTTCATCCATCCAACAATATAATACTTTTCAAAAAAGTCATAATTTACATCATTTTCTTTTACGGGGAAATCAGTAAGAGGATATACAGTATTTGAACTTATAAAGCAAAATTTCTCTATTTTATTCACATAAGAAGCTTCTAACATCTGACTATTAATTAGTATATTAGGTGTTAGATGAGAAAGTGGTCTTTGTTCTATCGTTTCGGCCCCTGAGCTATTTGCAGCTACAAGAAAAACATAATCAATATCTCTCGTTATGTTCATGCAGTCTTTCATTCTTGTTAGATCACACTCTATGTACTTTACCCTTTTGTCCTTGAATCTTAATTTATTTTTATACACTGTTGATGTGATAATAGCGCCTTGATCTAATAACTTTTTGATCAAGTTAATGCCAACTAGTCCATTTCCTCCGGCAACGAGTATTCGCTTATTTGAATAATAACTCATATTATTTTACCGCTATCTCTTAATGAAAGAATTGGTGATTTTGTTGGCCAATAAAATGAATATTCAGGATCATCCCACATAATTGTAAATTGTCCCGCTCGGTTATAATTTGTAGTTTGCTTGTAGTGAAATATTGCCTCTTCATTGAGCACTAAATGACCATTACCAAATTTTGGAGGGATTAATAATTGATTATTATTCTTGTCGCTTAGTGTGAACCCTTGCCATCTTTTATATTGACCTGATTCCTTGTCATTATTTACAATAATTATGTAAAATGTTCCTTTGAGGCAGGAGACAAGTTTCCATGTCTCTTGATCTCCATGTATACCTCTTAGTACATTTTTTCGAGAGTATGAGATGTCATCTTGTATAAAGTCTAGACCAATACCACTTTTGCAATATATCTCTTTGTTATATGTTTCGACATAGGTTCCTCTGAAATCTTCGTAAATAGTCGGGGGTTTAATTAACTTGACACCCTCTAACTCTGTTTCTATAACTTCAATCATTAGTATTCAGGAATGCCCTCGCGTTTAACTCCTTTAAATTGTACCATGCTCTTATGCCTGCAATTTCTAGTCATGCTTTTTTAATTAGATTTGTCTTTTGCTTCTGATCTTTTACATATGCGTCTCTAAACGCATTTTCTATTTCCTTGTATGTTGCCGTCAACAGATCTAGGTTCAGATATAGGCCTATTAGTTGTAGATTTGCTATACCTCCAATTTGCGTAAATTCTCTGCTACGTATTTTCTCACCTAGCATTAATCTTGGTATTCTTTCTAGCTCAAGACCTTCTTCTGCTTCATTATCTATCTGAAATGGATTCATCCCGAAGAAATAAAAAACTTTCATGTTAATTCTGCTGCTCATTAATGTATAGTCCCCGCCTAGATATAACAAATCACATTCATGTTGTATCTCTTCCTTTAGCTCTCTTTCTATTGCTTCTTTCGGCGATTCGTTTACCTCTATTCCACCAGCTGGCATTTCGAGAGTTTCCTCACCTATAGCAGGCCTTGATTGTCGTACCATCAATAAATTGTCTTTATTATCAAGAACTGTGCAGATTACTGCGTTTGTACAATTCATTATGAAGTACGGATCTTCTAATCCATCGATACTTCTTTCTTCAATATTAAAATAACTGTTCTGCAGTATTATCTTATTCATTCATCTTACAATTCTAGACGCGACGCCTAAGCTTATTTTTTCTCTCCAGTAATTTAGAAGATCTCTCATTGTATCTTCAAAAACTATTATTGGTTCCCAACCAGTATGATTTCTAAATTTCTCAGTTGATGGAATCTGTAAGTCAGCATCAATTGGTCTCAAGCGGGATTGATCAACAATGATTTTGAGTTCATCTTTCAACGGTGACAGACTTATCAAATATTCAAGTATTTCACTAATCTTAGCTGTATGTACTCCTCCTATATTGTAGCTTTCACCGGCTATTGGATTCTCTGTTACTAGCAGATAGTATGCTCTCACAGCATCTCTTACGTCAGCGATTGTGCGAAGACTTTCAATATTACCGACCTTAATCTCTGGTTTTATATATCCATGTTCAGCTAATGCAATTTGTTTTGCAAACGATGATTCTGCGAATACATCACCTCTTCTCGGACCTGTGTGTGTGAACATCCTTGTTGTCATTACTGTCATATTGTATGCCTCTGCGTAAAATCTTCCAACCAAATCTGTACCGACTTTTGATATCGCGTATGGCGATGCTGGGTGGAATGAACAATCTTCTTTTATTGGAAGTTTGTCAGCCGACACTCTTCCAAATACTTCTGATGAAGAGCATATATGTATTATTGCATTTCTACAGTTTCTTTTACATGATTCCAATATACGAGTTGTTCCTTGTATGTTGGTGTCCAATGTGTCTATAGGTGATGTAAAACTTGTTTTTGGAAAGCTTTGAGCTGCTAAATGAAATACATAGTCTGGCTTAACTTCTTCTATTAGATTTTCAACTGATATTCCATCTCTCAAGTCAGCGTATTTCAAAGATATTCTTTCACCTTTATTGATCTTATCCAAATGCTGATTAATATTA
>MDSZ01257550.1_pt1 | contig 11881 bp, 7 predicted proteins | sample 811201 | NCBI WGS metagenome assembly MDSZ01 (sample SAMN05326647, study PRJNA326480) | marine metagenome | isolation source: seawater | place: Indian Ocean: North | collected 2010 | reverse complement strand
TTCTACATTACAAACTAGTATACCTCCAAACGCTGAAATAGGATCTGCGGCTAATGCAGCTATATATGCGTCTTTAAGTATATCCCTTGAAGCAATGCCACAAGTATTGTTATGTTTTAAGATTGCAAATGTAGTATCTTCAAATTCAGAAATGAGATGAATTGCGGCATCTATATCAAGTAAATTATTGTAGGAAAGTGCTTTACCATTAAGTTGTTCGAAAAAGCTTTCAAGGTTACCATAAAATGTACCATTTTGATGAGGGTTTTCTCCATACCTCAAGCTATTGGCATTAGGAATACTGAATTTTAAAGCTGTCTTATTATCATCAAAATATGAAAATATAGCAGTATCGTAGTCCGATGAAATATTAAAAGCTTTTAATGCAAATTTTCTTCTATCTTCAATTTCAGTGCCATTTTTGTTTTTAAGAATATTATGAAATTCTGTATAATCCTCTCTAGAAGAAATGACCATTACATCTTTATAGTTTTTAGCTGCTGCTCTAATCAGTGAGATACCACCGATATCAATTTTTTCTATCACAGATTGTTCGTCAGCACCAGAGGCAACAGTTTCTTCAAATGGGTATAGGTCAACGATAACAATATCAAACTCTGGAATGTCATATTCAAATAGTTGATTATTATCAGCTTCTAACTCGCGTCGACTTAAAATACCCCCGAAAATTTTAGGGTGAAGTGTTTTTACTCTACCTCCTAATATCGATGGGTACGAAGTTAGATCTTCAACTCTAAGTACATCTACTCCAAGTTTTTCAATAAATGTTTGTGTACCTCCAGTTGAATAAATATTTACGCCTAATCGGTTAAGTTGTTCAATAATGGGAGATAATCCATCTTTGTAAAAAACAGATATTAATGCATTTTTGGGCCTAATGTACTTATTCATTTATATATATTCTTATCTTGCAATATTACCTAAATAACACCTTTCAATCAACCACTATTAAAAGCTTTTGCCTGTTTGTTAATAACTTTCAATTTCTTTAAAAAATCTTATCTTTATAAATCAATTATCATTATGATTTTTCTACCTTATTTTTTAGAAAGTTTTCGTTTTGCTTGGCATTCAATAATTGGTAATAAATTGAGAACTTTTTTGTCTTTACTTGGTGTAACTATTGGGATTTTAGCCGTTATTTCAGTATTTACAATTGTAGACTCTTTAGAAAACAATGTACGTGACAGTATAAATAAACTCGGAAGCGATGTAATATATATTCAAAAGTGGCCATGGGGTACTAATGGTGATAGTGAATATAAATGGTGGGATTTTATGAGTAGGCCTGAAGTTAGAATTAATGAAATGAAAAAAATATCTTCTATGTCTGTAAAAACAGAAGCCACAGCATTTATGAATAGTGCTAAGAGAACCATAAAATATTTTAATAATAGCGTTGAAGGTGTAACTGTTATGGCAGTATCATATGATTGGAATTTAATACGAACTTTTGATTTAGAAAATGGCAGATATTTTACCGATCAGGAGGTAGATGGAGGAAAGAATTATGTTATATTAGGTAATTCAATAGCAAATTCTTTATTTAATAAATCAGACAATATTGGTAAGGTAATAAAAATTAAGGGTGAGAAAGCTATTGTTATTGGTGTTTTTTCAAAAGAGGGTGAAGATATTACTGGAAATTCTCTTGATAATACGGTTGTTATTCCTGTCACTTTCGGAAATAAATTAATGAATAAGCGTAGAAGTAATCCAACTATTATTGCAAAAGCTAAATCAAATGTTTCTAATGATGAGTTGATTAATGAACTTACTGGTATTATGCGTTCTGTTAGAAAACTTAAGCCAAAAATTTCAAATAATTTTGCTTTAAACGAAATAAGTTTGATAAGTAATCAGCTTGATGACTTGTTTTCTATTATAGGTCTTTCGGGCTGGCTTATAGGAGGTTTTTCTCTTCTTGTTGGCGGCTTTGGTATTGCAAATATTATGTTTGTTTCTGTTAGGGAAAGAACTAGGCTAATAGGTATTCAAAAATCTCTCGGAGCTAGGAATGATTTTATTTTATATCAGTTTCTTATTGAATCTGTTTTGTTATGTGTGATTGGAGGTATTTTAGGTTTAATCTTAGTTTTTATATTGACTAATTTAATTACAAGCTTTTTAGATTTTTCTATTAATTTATCTTTTGAAAATATCTTTCTTGGTTTAAGTATTTCTATTTTAATTGGTGTAATTTCGGGCATTGTTCCTGCATTTTCAGCATCTAAACTTGACCCAGTTGAAGCTATAAGAAGATAATTATTGAAATATCAATCTTCTTCTAATTTGACTTTGTTCACTATTTAAAACTAAAAAATAAATACCGTGCTCAAACTCCTTAATATCTATAAAAAATTGATTCAATCCATTTTTTAGATTACCATCAAAAACTAAAGCAATTTCTTTTCCTAAAATATCTGTAAGTATGATTTTACCTTCACAAGATTTTAAGCAATTTACAGCTACGCATACTGTATTACTTGCTGGGTTAGGATAGATACTAACATCAATTTTATTTATATTATTATGAAATAGCGAAGTGTTATTTTGTTCAATAATTTTGAATTTGAAATAGCCATCTGGTGCTGGTAATGGACGAGTAATAGTCTTTCCTGAATTTGCAGTTGCCTCAATGTAATAATAAACAGTATTAGGTGCAGATATATTTTCTTCAATTATTGCTGACCAATTATTTCCTTCTGTATTTATCATACTTAACATTTGATAGCCTTTCTCCAAATTTGTCGTCCAAAATAAGTTGGCTGAAGATACACCGCTTTGATGTTGGATGCTTGCTGAAATATTATATTGGTTAATTGGATAGGAATCTTCTAGTTCTTGATGTTGTATCAATAAGGGTTCATTGACGCCAACTGAATGCGTAATACAATGTATAGCACCACTATACGAAATAAGATTTTCTCCTTGATTGTCAACATCTATGCCGACAATGTTATATCCTGGTAAGGCTTGCTCATATATACGTTGTGCTATTGTGTCATATTCTGTTCTGTAAAAGGGAACTAGTACCGTATTATTTACAAAAACTGAGTTAGTGTAGGTTCTGTAATAGCCATTATCATCTGGGTAATTTCCAGTTGAACTTGGAGGACTAGGTATCCTAATAATATTAAAAGGCGTACCGAAAGCTGAGTTGTAATTTTCTAAAATATATTGGATATTAGCCTCAATCTGTGGCCCATCAGCTACACCTTCAGGATATTCAGCAATTAATAATGTTTCTTCGTTTAGAAGTTTCATGTGCATATCTATATGGTGTATACCATCGTAAGGTAAATTTTCCATAATAATATAGTTTTCGATTCCCATGAATTCTTCTAAAGTATTATTTATTTCTTCGAGTGAATGGTTTGGATAGTAAACATCACCATCGAATCCTTCCCATGCATATCCGCCACTATTTTCATCAATGATTAATTCTGATGAAAATGCTGTTCCCATTCCATCACTCATAAAGTTGCCGCCAGTCGCCATTAAGTCCCATGGTGCTTGGGTTGTATTGTGCATATTCATATTAAAATATTCAGCAATTTTTTCTGGTACTAAGTCATCATAAGGTCTATTTCTATTATAGATCCAATCTACTAAGATAGGTTCGCCAACATCATTTTTATAAACAGTATTTTGCCCATAGTCTCTTATCCAAATATTATTGAAATTGGTTTTTATATAAGTTATATTTTCTGTGCTAATACCTCTATTAAGAAGATAAGATTCTACTTCACTTTCTTCTTCACAAATAATTATGACTTGACATTCTTGTACAGAATTTTCTACAATTTGTGAAAGAATAGATTCTTCTGATATATTATATCCAGTACTCCATGTTATAGTTAGTGCTTGTATTTCTTCCCATTCAGCCATAGTTCTTACCTCATCAGAAGGAGGTGTTGTGAAAATATTAGCAGAGGTAGTATTTTTTAAATAAGGATTTTCAGTAATTCCTAAAGACTTTAAAAATCCTTTTTTTCTTTCAGCTGGAGCAAAATGTTTAGGTAAATGCTGCGCAAAAGCAAATGATGAAAAAAGAAGAAAAAATAGAATTTTTTGCATTGTTTTTTGATAAGATTAGTTTGCTTAATGAAAGTACAAATTTACTGACTAAAATTCAATTATGCCATTAATATTGAATTGGTCTTCTCTATGGCTTGATAAATACTCTTGATATCTTTTATTCTAAAAATTAATTTAGATTTAAGTTCTTTCATCTCACAATTTTTATGATTCTTTTTTAAATATTCTAAGACCTTACCAAAAGTGACAGATTGAAAATAGGGGTTTTCTTTTTTGGGAAAATATCCTGTCAGACTTTCGTTTTTTAGAGATATGCGTTGGAAGCCCAGGCTTTTACCTATCCATCGTAGTCTAAGTGATAAGATTAATTCTTGTACTTCTTTTGGTAAAGGTCCAAACCTGTCAATAAGTTTAGCCTCGTATTCTACAAGTTCTTCTTCTTCAGATAAACTGCTAAGTTCATTATACAATTTTAGACGTTCACTTATACTATTTACGTAATCGCTTGGTATTAGTATTTCCATATCAGTATCTAGCTGACATTCGTCAACAAACTCTTTTTCTATATCGTTATTCGAATACAATTCCTTAAACTCTGCTTCTTTAAGTTCGTTGATAGCTTCGTCCAATATCTTTTGATACATCTCAAAGCCTATATCACTAATAAATCCGCTTTGTTCAGCACCTAATAAATCTCCTGCACCACGAATATCAAGGTCTCGCATAGATATGTTGAATCCACTACCAAGTTCAGAAAATTGTTCTAGTGCATTAAGTCGTTTTCTAGCGTCTGTTGTAAGAGAATAGGTGGGAGGGGCCAAAAGGTAACAAAACGATTTTTTATTGGAGCGTCCAACACGTCCACGCATTTGGTGTAAATCACTAAGCCCAAAGGTATTGGCATTATTGATTATAATGGTGTTAGCATTTGGTATATCCAAACCACTTTCAATAATAGTAGTAGAAACTAATACATCAAATTCATTTTCCATAAAAGAAAGCATCAATTCTTCAAGTTTTTTGCCTTCCATTTGACCATGTCCTGTACCAATTTTCGCATCTGGACAAAGTCGCTGGATAAGTCCTGCAACTTCTTTAATATTCTCAATTCTATTGTGAACAAAATAAACTTGTCCTCCCCTTGAAATTTCATAACGAATAGCATCACGAATAATTTCTTCATCAAAAGTACATACTTCTGTTTCTATAGGGTGCCTATTTGGAGGTGGTGTATTGATAACGGATAAATCTCTAGCGCCCATTAAAGAAAATTGTAAGGTTCTTGGTATTGGTGTGGCTGTCAAAGTCAGCGTATCCACATTAGCTTTGAAGGTTTTAAGTTTATCTTTAACAGCAACTCCAAATTTTTGTTCTTCATCAATGATTAATAATCCTAAATCTTTGAAACTAACATCCTTTCCTACAATCCTATGTGTGCCTATTAAAATATCTATCTCGCCATTAGCTACTCCTTTTAAAGTTTCTTTTTGTTCTTTAGAAGTTCTAAATCGATTAATATAGTCAACCTTACAAGGTAATGCTTGTAACCTCTTTTTAAAGGTCTTAGCATGTTGCATTGCTAATATGGTAGTTGGGACCAATACTACTACTTGCTTATTGTCTGCTACAGCTTTGAATGCTGCTCTAATGGCAATTTCTGTTTTTCCAAAACCAACATCACCGCAAACCAATCTGTCCATAGGCATTACACTTTCCATATCTTTTTTGACATCTAGGGTTGCTTTATGCTGGTCAGGAGTATCTTCGTACATAAAGGATGCTTCAAGTTCATATTGTAAAAAACTGTCTGGAGAAAATTCAAAACCTTTCTGTTCTTTTCGCTTAGCATACAATTGAATAAGGTCGTAAGCGATAGTTTTAACCCGGCTTTTTGTTTTAGCTTTTTTCTTTTGCCAAGCACCCGATCCTAATTTGTTAGTTTTTGGTTCTGCTCCGTCTTTACCACTATATTTTGCAATTTTATGAAGGGAGTGAATGCTAATAAATAAAGTGTCGTTGTCTTTATACAATAGTTTAATAGCTTCTTGCTTTTTATTATTTATATCTATGGTATGAAGTCCTGCAAATCGACCAATTCCATGGTCGATATGAGTTACATAATCTCCTGCTTGCAAACTATTTAGTTGTTGCAGACTGATAGCTTGATTGTCAGCAAAGCTTTTTTTGAGGTGAAATTTATGGTATCTTTCAAAAATTTGATGGTCGGTGTAGCAACATAATTTCAATTGATGATCTACAAATCCTTGACTTAAACTTAACAGAATAGGCTTAAAATGGACATTTTTTTCGTAGTCTTCTATTATACTTTCAAAACGATTGATTTGCTCTTTTCCATTACAGAGAATAAAATTTTGATAGCCTTTGTTGTGGGCACCTTCTAAATCCTCAATGAGTAAATCAAATTGCTTATTAAAAACAGGTTGAGGTGATGATCTAAATACATAGCTGTCTTCGGCATTAAAGTAGTGATGTTGTCCAAACTCTACAACAGTAAAATTTGATAGCTGTTCTAAGAACAAGTCTCCGTTTAAGAAAATATGTTGAGGTTGGCTATGTTTAAGAGGACTTTCTTTAAGATTAATAAAGTATTGTTTTGCTTTTTCAAAAAGTTGATTTAATTTATTCTTGGTATGTTCAAGGTCTATTAGCCATATTTTAGAATTTGCAGGTAAAAACTCTAATATACTTTCTTTAGCTTTGTCACTGAAAACAGGAAATTGAGGAACAATGCTAATTTGATTTTGTTTTTCTTTTGACCTTTGACTATTGATATCAAATGTTCTAATACTTTCTATTTCCTCGTCAAAAAACTCGATTCTAAAAGGTGATTCATTTGAAAAAGAAAATACATCTACAATGCCGCCACGAACCGAATATTGACCAGGTTCAATTACAAAATCAACACGTTCGAAGTTATATTCTTGTAGACATTCGTTTAAAAAATCTATGGATAATTTATCTGATAACTTTATGTCAAATGTGTTGTTATTAAGTTGCTCTTGGCTTATCACTTTTTCAAAAATCGCCTCTGCATAACTTACTATTATGGGCAAATTTTGATGTTTAAAGCTATTCAAAACTTCTGTTCGCAATAGAACATTAGCATTGTCTGTTTCTTCTAGCTGATACGGTCTTCTATAAGAGCTAGGGTAAAACAACACTTTTCTATTTGCTAATGTTTCAAGGTCATTCATAAAGTAAGCAGCTTCTTCTTTATCATTAAATAAAAATAGTTGAGGATTACTAATTTTTTTAATACTATGTGCAGCAATTAGAGACGCTTGAGCACCTACTAAATTCCTAATATGAAATTTTGCGGAACTATTTTTTTTAAAACAATTCGCCATTGCATTTAAGCAAGGGTGATCTCTATAGTAATTTGATAAAAGTAAAGGATTCAATTATTTTTCTTGCATAAATGATTCAGCCTTTTCAACCATTTCAGTTGATCCGATAAAAAATGGTACACGTTGATGAAGATCATTAGCTTTTATATTCATTATTCGCTCAAAGCCATCTGATGCTTTTCCACCAGCTTCTTCAATAATCCATGCTAGAGGTGCGCATTCGTAAAGAAGTCTTAATCGACCTTCCGGAGCTGCATCTGTACTTGGATATATGTATATGCCACCCTTTAGCATGTTTCGATGAAAATCGGCAACTAGAGAACCCATAAATCGTGCTGTATGAGTACGTTTTCCATTATTTAGTTTATGGCAGTATTTGGCATATTTTCTTACTCCTTCTGGCATTATTTTTTCATTTGCCTCATTCACTGAAAATATTTCACCTTTGGGTGGCGTATTAATTTTAGGATGTGATAAACAGAATTCACCAATAGATGGATCAAGAGTAAAACCATTTACACCATTTCCAGTAGTATATACTAGCATAGTAGAAGAACCATAAATTATATATCCTGCAGCAACTTGTTCTGTTCCTTTAATAAAAAAGTCTTCCTTAGTAACTTCATTTTTAATTTCTTTTCTTTTTATAATATTGAAAATAGTACCAACCGATATATTAACATCTATATTTGATGAGCCGTCTAAGGGGTCCATACATACTAAGTACTTTCCGTCTTTAGATTCTAAGCCATCAAGAATAATTATATCTTCATTTTCTTCAGAAACAACGGCAGCACATTGCCCTCCTGAACTTAGTGCTGAAATAAAAGTATCATTAGCATAAACATCGAGTTTTTTTACTGGTTCACCCTGAATATTACTTTCGCCAACTTCACCAATAATATCTACTAATCCTGCTTTATTAATTTCTCGATTTATTATTTTTGCAGCTATAGAGATATCATAAAGTAATCGAGATAAATTTCCAGTAGCTTCTGGTTTTAAAACCTGTTGTTCTGTAATAAATTCTGCTAGAGTAGTTATTTTTGGCATTGCGAACTTAATTGTAAAACAAATATCGAATTTTTAGACAAATAATTACATTCAAAAATAATTAACTTTGAAAACTTGATTATGAAAGTTAAAATTAGAAAAGGCAAAAAAGCTGATTTACCTTCTGTATTGGCACTTATCAAAGAACTTGCTGAATTCGAAAAGGCTTTAAATGAAGTAAGTGTGACTTTAGAAGAACTTGAAGAAGATGGCTTTGGGCAGCATCCCTATTATTGGTTTATTGTAGCAGAAAATAAGTCGGAAATTATTGGTCTTTCTTTTTATTTTATTCGCTATTCGACTTGGAAGGGACGATTTTTATTTTTAGAAGATTTTGTGGTTAAGGAGAACTATCGTAGTCAAGGAGTTGGAGCGCAATTATTTGAGGAAACAATTCGTATTGCTCAACAACTAAAGGTTAAAGGTATGGTTTGGCAAGTATTAGATTGGAATGAAGATGCCATACGTTTTTATAAAAAATATAAGGCTACTATACACACAGAATGGTTAAATGGAAAGCTCAGCAACGAACAGTTAAATGGATTTGAATTAAATGAAAGTATATAAGTTTGGTGGAGCATCTATTAAGGATGCTGAGGGTATACGTAACATAAGTCAACTTGTTCTTAATGAAAATGTAGAACCTCTTATTATTGTTGTTTCTGCAATGGGTAAGACGACCAATATGCTAGAAAAAGTAGTCAATGATTATTATGCTAATAATTCTCCGAATTTAGATGAAGTTAAACTCTACCATTATTCTATTTTAAAAGAATTATTTGATAAGTCACATTCTATTTTTGATGATGTCAATAATTTATTTGTTGAGATAGAATGGGCTATAGAAGATGCACCAACTTCTACCTATAATTATGAATATGACCAGATTGTGTCGGTAGGCGAATTGTTATCAACTAAAATAGTAAGTGCCTTTTTAGAGCAGGAAGGCTTTGCCAATAAATGGATTGATGCAAGAGATATAATCCGTACCGATAATACTTACAGAAATGCTCGTGTAGATTGGAATTCAACCAAATGTAATATAGCTAAATATATTTCTAACAGCGAAGTATTTTTGACTCAGGGTTTTATTGGTTGCACATCAGAAAATTTTACCACCACTTTAGGTCGTGAAGGCTCAGATTTTACAGCTGCTATTTTAGGTTATGCTACAGATGCTGAAGAAGTAACTATATGGAAAGATGTGGACGGTATGCTCAATGCTGACCCACGTTATTTTGGAGATGCTAAATTATTAAATCAGCTCTCATTTACTGAGGCCATTGAATTAGCCTATTTTGGAGCAAAAGTAATACATCCCAAAACAATTCAGCCTTTAAAAGAAAAAAATATATCTCTAAAAATTAAATCTTTCCTCAATCCCAATAATGAGGGGACTATAATCTTTGAAGATGCTGAAATGAAACCTTTAATGCCTTCTTTTATAATTAAGGAAAATCAAATATTGATTTCTATTTCCGCCAATGATTTGTCTTTCATAGTAGAAGACCATTTGAGTTATATTTTTTCTCTTTTTGCTAAAAATGGATTAGCCATTAATATGATGCAAAACTCAGCAGTAAGTTTTTCTGTTTGTATAGATGACGATTCTCAAAAAATATTAGACCTCATTTCTGAATTAAAAAAAGATTTTAAAGTTCAATATAATGACCAATTGACACTGTGTACCATTAGACATTACGATCAGGCTGCAATAGATAGAGTGGTGGATGAAAAAAAAATACTTTTAGAACAAAAAAGCCGACAAACTATTCAGTTTGTATTCTCAAATTAGTTTCCTTTTAAAGTATTGTGGTCTATGATTTTTCGCAATAGTACTTGAGCAATTTTGAGCTCACTTTCTTTAGTCCAACCGGCAATGTGTGGGGATAAAATGACTTTATCAGAATCTAATAGTTGTTTTAATTCTGTTGTTTGTATTGATAAGTTTTCAAAAGATGTTTTTTCGTATTCTAAGACATCTAAACAAGCCCCCAAGACTTTACCAGATTTTAAATTTGCTACAAGAGATTTAGTATCTAAACAAGGTCCTCTGGATGTATTGATTAGGTATATAGGCTTGTGAAATTGCTTTAAAAATTCATCGTTTACCAGGCCATGGGTTTCTTCAGTAAGCGGGATGTGTAAACTGAGAATATCAGTTTGTTCAAAAATGGTTTGCATATCACTTTCAATAGCGTATTTTGGTGTGTATTCTGTTTTGTACTTGTCATAAGCTAATACTTTAGTGTCAAATCCACTTAACAATTTAGCCAATGCTGAACCATTATTTCCATAGCCAATTATACCAACTGTTTTACCACTCACTTCAATCCCTCTGTTTTCTTCTCTTTGCCAAATACCCTTTTTTACTTCGCCGTTAGCTTTATTAAGATTATTAAATAAGCTTAATAACATGGTTAAGACGTGTTCTGCAACAGCCTGTTTATTCCCTTCAGGAGCATTGATAGACAAAATTTTTTTAGAATTAGCGTAGTTAATATCTATATTTTCCATTCCTGAACCTGCTCGAGCGATAAAAGTAAGATTGTTAAAATGTGATAAGAAATTGGCATTAATTTTGATGCGCGAACGAACAACTAGACCACATGCATCATTGTGTTGTTCAATAATATCATTCTCATTAAAAACATATCCTTCAATACATGTATAGCCTTCATTTTGTAATTCATTCCAAAGGTATGGGTGAACAGAATCTATAAAAAGTACTTTTTTCATACAGATAGTATCAGCTGACCTATTAGGAAATAAATGAATAGGCCAAGCACATCGTTTATTGTTGTAATAAATGGTCCCGTAGCTAGAGCGGGGTCGATTTTATATTTATTCAAAGTTAGTGGGATAAATGTCCCAAACAATGCAGCGAAAATGATAACTGATAATAACGCTATGCTTACTGTTATACTCAATAAAAGACCGTAACCCAATAAATAGGCAGCAAATAAAATAATGCTTGAGCATATTATTCCATTAACCAAAGCGACACCGAGTTCTTTAATAAGTCTTTGTGATACATTGCCTAAAGTGTTTGTTCCACCAGCCAGACTTTGTACTACGATAGCAGCAGACTGAACACCCACATTACCGCCCATAGCTGCAATGAGAGGAATGAAAAATGCCATTTGATAGTTTTTCTCAATATCAAAAACACCTATCACTTTTGCACCAAAAAGTCCACCTATCATACCAATTAGTAGCCAAGGAAGTCTAGCTCTAGTAATTTCCCAAATCGCATCACTAGGTACTACATCTTCAATAATTCCCGAAGCCATTTGATAGTCTTTTTCAGCTTCTTCTTTCATAATGTCCATTACATCATCAGCAGTAATTCGACCAATCAATTGATTTAAGTCGTTAACTACAGGTAGAACAATTAA
>MDSZ01105988.1_pt1 | contig 11881 bp, 9 predicted proteins | sample 811201 | NCBI WGS metagenome assembly MDSZ01 (sample SAMN05326647, study PRJNA326480) | marine metagenome | isolation source: seawater | place: Indian Ocean: North | collected 2010 | reverse complement strand
TAGTAAATTATCAAAGGGCTTTTTGCAACCAGCGTGGAACAATAATCTATCCCAAATGGCCGGCCGCGGCTTTACACAAAGTAATTTAATAGATATGATTGTTTATTGTAAGAACAACAATTTGAAAGTAATTCCTCATACTCTGAAAGACTATAACTTTCCATATAACAATTTTCACTATAGTAGAAAACATTTTTCTACTCTAGTAAAATTTGATAACTTTGAACAAGTGATAGAAGATTATCTCTCATTTGACTACAGTGTACCTATGAGGGGCCATGGCCAATTGATTTCAATAGGTATAAATATTCCATCAATATATTTTTCAACACAAGATAAAGTTAGAGATTTTTCAAAAAGGAACGACCTATCAGAATACAATGTTGATATCAGCGAGGAGTATTGGCAAGAAAAACTCAAAGAAAAAACTAGTCTTCTAAAAAGCGATAAAAATTTTTTATTACAGTGGTATGAAAAAAGAGAAAAACTTGTGGTAAAATGTCAAAAACAGTTTGAAATGTTTTGTAAAAAAATACAAAATATTGTGGAGTAAATAGTGTGCAGTGGCTAAGCCCAAACAAAGCAGCGTTTTATTATGGTGGTACCAATGCGGTTTCATTTTATAATGAAAAAGTCACAAGTAGAAGGAAAGAGATTGAATTTAAAAAAAGTGACAAATTCATAAATCATATACAAGAAATAAACAACCACGGTTTTACAAAATGGAGCCAAGTTATAAACCATGATACTATCGATACCATAAACGACAAAGTTTCATATCTTATCGAAAATAATAAAAATTTAAAGCTTAACGATGAACATTATGCAATGGTGGCGGATCCTTTTCTAAACGTACCAGAATGTATAGATTTGGCTTTCAGTGATCACATGATTGACTTTGCAGCATCTTATTTTGATTGCTATCCAGCTATTGGCACCTTTAATCTCAGAAGAAGCTTCGTAAACAACTACCCCCCAAAAACAACGCAATTATATCACTGTGACCGAAACAGCATAAAGTTTTTTAAATTTTTTATTTATTTAAATGATGTTCAGGAACCAGAAGATGGCCCACTAACGATAGTAAAAGGTAGCAATAAAAAAAGACCACATAACGCTTTTACTAAACATCGATGGAGCGATGAAGAGATAGTGGACCTATATGGACAAGAAAATATAACATATTTAACGGCTAAAAAAGGAGACCTTATCGCTGCAACAACAACTTGTTTTCATAAGGGCACAAAGCCTTTATCAAAAAACAGAACAATGCTAACATTGAACTATGTAATACATCCCGAGTTGGCAGGCGGGCAGCCTGGAAGGTATGAAAAGCTTTTTAAAATCCCCGCAGAGGAATATGACATGCTCAAAGAAGAGAAAAAAAGAGCAGCAGATTTTTTGGAGAAAGTGTAGATATGGCTGTAATATATGTTGATATAGATGAAACAATTTGCATTAGCCCTGAAGATAGAGATTATTCTAAAGCAATTCCAATAGAAAAAAATATCAAAAAAATAAACTATATGTATGATAGTGGCGATAAGATTGTGTATTGGACTGCTAGGGGTACTGGATCTGGTATTGATTGGAGGGAAGTAACAGAGAAGCAGTTTAATAGTTGGGGTGTGAAATATCATGAATTACACTTTGGAAAGCCAATATATGATCTATTCATAGATGATAAAAATATAAATTCTGAAACATTTTTTAATAAGGAGAAATAGCATGAAATTATCTAACCAAGCGATGGGAGCCATCATGATGGCTTTACAAAAGTCACTACTGGAGCAAAGCGACATAGTACCAGTTCTCAAAGCCTTTGACTTTCAAGTGTCTAACGATGAAGAGCTTACAGTAAAAAATCCACCTAGCTTTAAACTACAAGCATCAGTGGCAGAAGAAATAAAAACCACAACAGGTTCTGATTAATATGCCCCGATATTGTTATAGGTGCGACAATTGTAAAGAGGTTTTTGAAATTAATCATGGTATGTTTTTTGAACAAGAAAGGTGCATAAAGTGTCACACCTCCGGCAACTTAACAAAGGTACCTGACTTTACTATAAAAAAGCATGTTGAAAAGGACACTGATAAAAAAGTGGGCTCTGTTGTGGATGAATTTATCAAAGATGCTAAGAAAGACCTCAAACAACAAAGAAAGGAACTTAAAACGGAAGTATTTGATAAATGATAGAGTTATTTTTATGTATTAGCGTTTGTCTGAATGTCATGTTCGTTTTCTATTCTCGCTGGTTAATTCGTATTTTAAAGAGTCGAGAAGAAGATGTTAATGAATTGGCGGACGTAGTATACGAGTATGTTACACATGTAAAATCAGTTCATGAAATGGAGATGTTTTATGGAGACCAAACGCTGCAAAGTTTGATTTCTCATGGCACAGAAATGGTAGAAAAAATAGAAGGCTTTGATTTTCTTGAGCTGGGTGAGTCGGATCAGCCCATCGGAGAGTATGAAAATGAGTGATAAGCCTACATCACAAAGAAAAACAATAAAAAGAAGAAGAAGAAAGAGAACAAAAAATGAATATTTTACAATTGTCCATGAGAACGCAATTATAAAATATTGCGCAGAAACTGATTACAAAGAAAGATCAAAATTGTATGAACAAGTTATACAACCCGCCTTTAGTGAAATGGTTGATAAAATTATTTTTACTTATAAGTTTAATATCTTACCTAATATAGACTCACTTAGAGAAGACTGCAAAGTCTGGCTAACAACTATACTGAATAAGTACGACCCTAATAAAGGTTCAAAAGCCTTCTCGTACTTTTCAGTGGTAACAAAAAATTGGTTTATTCACAAAGTAAAGACAAACTCAAAAAAGATAAAAAGAGAGGTATCATTTGAAAACCTTGTGGAAAACGGTGGCCCGGATATTTTAGGCACCACTGATCCTTCAGAAAGTTATCTATCTCAAAGAGTGGAGATAGAATTTTGGAACTCTTTATTGCAAAATTTAGAAAAGTGGGACACCGAAGGGCTAAAGAAGAATGAAAAGGCAGTTCTTGATGCAGTTAGGATTCTTTTACATAATATTGAAGATATTGAAATTTTCAATAAAAAGGCAGTGTATCTTTATTTGCGAGAGTTAACAGGGCTAAATACAAAGCAAGTTGTCAATAATTTAAATAAACTCAGAGAAAAGTACAGAATATTTAAAATTAAATGGGATAAAGAGTGATTTTTTTTAGAAAAAAATATTTATATTATGTCAAAAGAAGTAGAAAATTATATCGAACAAGCAAAAAATAACATCGTAGAAGATAGGGCAGCAACAAAAACCTTATTAATGAATTTGATGAAGTATATGCAAACCAGCGACGACCGCCATAGAGAAGTAGGCCTTGTTGCAGCAAAATACTTGGAAACTCTACAAAGATCAAATGAGCAGTTGGTAAAATTAGCCGCATTGATACAAAAAAAATCATCTTCAAATGAAAATATCACCGATAAAGATAAGCAAGAAATCTTTGATATGATAAAAGAAGAAGTAGGTGAAGACAAGTGACATCATTTTTTGATACCGCATATGATAGCCACGGAAAGAAAGCACCACAAGCTGTCCCAACAAGCGGTAATAAAGAAGATATACAAGATTTTATAATTAAGAAATTTATAGACTCCGGAGACAGAGTGTATGACAATATTTCGTTTAAAGCAAAAGTTCTATACTCATCTATATTGACTGAAAGCCAGTTTGCCTCTAAAGTCCCACCAGATGTTGTAAGATATGTGCTTGGAGATCTCCAGCGAACTGGGCAGTTTGTAGGCCCCCTGCCACCGGGACAAAGTATACCGCCACTAGTAATACAAGAGTTAATAGTCTACATCCCAGAGTTGTGCATTTGTTTGCCTAGGCCGCCAGATTCAAAAGCCAGAGCATTCTTTGACAATTTAAATAAAATTTCTGCAAAAGCTTCTGCATCCCAAAAGGAAGAATTTGATAAATTGTCAAAAAAGACAGCTAATAAAAAAGAGTCAGCTGACTCTATAGCTTACTTGGAAATGATAAAAAGATTTCCCCGTGCTTATTATGCTAAAAACACAAAGACAACAGAAGATTTTTACGGCTCAGGCAATACTCTAGTCAAGGTAAAGTTTATGTATGATTATGACATATCAGTCGGAGCGGTCACAAGTATTTTAGAAAGATGATCAGGTAGTATTATGTCAGAGACGGAAAACAAAAATTTAGAAATAACAATGCAGCCAAAATACTCTTCCAAACGAGATAAGGATGGAAATTATGTGGTTTCGTATTCTATTGGTATTGACGGCAAGCAGTTCTCTAAAGAGTCAAAGGCCAAAACTCATGAACAAGCACTAAACCAATCTAGAGAAAGAGTAACAAGATCTCTAATGAAAGAGCCGCAGTATGAGTCTAAACTAAAGGAGATAAAAAATAACAACATAGAGGGCCTCCTCGGGGTCACTCCGGCATCACGAGAAACACCAGAACAATACAGCGCCAGAAAGAACCAAGGACCTTCGATAGAAACGCCACAGTCTGATTTGGGTTTTAATCCCTCTGCTCTAAGTAATGTAGATGAACTTGAAAAAATAACAGAAGAGCAATCAAAGGCAATACAGAACCAAAACAATACACCAAAAAAACCGAAAGAAAAAGTATTTAAAAAATCAGAAAAATTTCGAAATCATGTCGCGTGGGTTAAAGAAAACGGCGACGGCCAAATACTAGATGGTAACGGCCGCCGGCATCTTATAGAACCAGTTCCAAATTATTTCAAGCGCTCCGGAGATGCAATACTTACTGCACAAAGCTTTGGTGGTGTCGACAATAATGCAACTATTGCTTTTACACGTGACATGTCTCCCCTTAAAGATCAACTTGTTTTTTCTAGAGACATATCAAAAGCAAATTATGTATCCGGCTATTCAAACCACATGGGCGCCGGAGCGATTGACATTGTTGTTGGTCGTATGGCACCATACCCTTTAGCAACCAGCAACAAAACTAATAGTAACCAGGGCGCCGACTCGGGAAAAGGCCGGCCAAAATGGACTGTGGCACCATGTTTTAATACCATAAAAGGCCAATCTTTGCTTTCAACAGAAAAACTAATAACAGAAAAAGGGACATTTTCTCATCCTGGAATGATGATGGATGCAGCCAGAATATATATAAGCCAACTAACAGATGTTGATGAAAATTTTAAATTATTTCCTTTACCTAATGTTGCGAACCCTACAGCGTCCGGAAAGAGAAGCCTTGTGCCAACTTCCGCTATTATGTTAAAAGCAGACAAGCTAAGAATGCATGCACGTCAGGATATAAAAATCGTAACAGGAGGTCCTTTTGAGACAATAAACTCTCTTGGAAATAGGATAACAGTAAACAATGGAATTCACCTGATAGCACAGAATGGAGTAAATAGAGATGGTAAGCAGATACCGCAACACCCTATGGTGCTAGGGGATAATTTAGTAAAAGCACTCGAAGAATTATTAAAACTCCAAGAAGACACAGCTCAAGCACTAGACCATATGGTATCGGTTCAAATGATTTTTAACAATATAGTCGCGAAAAATTTTGATTTACTACCGCTTCCGGCTGGAACCACCATTCCAAATCCGTTTAAAACTATTGCAGATTACTTTGCAACACTAGAATTGACTTTTAAAACTAGGTTTGGCACGTTTTTCCAAATGGTTAATAATTTTAGGGCAAATACTACTTATTTGAAGGATAGCGGAAAAGATGAAAATTTTATATTAAGCAGGTATAATACAGTAAATTAATAACTACCTTAGGAAGTCATGGTAAACAGAATATTTAAGCTTGAAATAGACACAGATGGTCAAATAAAAGAAAAAATTAGTTTTGGACCCCGGATACCCGGCGACGTTGGTAGGGATGTGATGGTCATCAAGTATGCCCTAGGTATAATAGAAAACTATTCAGAACTAATTAATTCGGAAAATAAAAACGAATTTAATGAACTTGGAATTGACGATCCAAATGGGTGGTTTGATTGTGTAGAGGGTAAACCAGTAACAAGCCTCCAAGCAGCGACCTTTGATAGAAGTCTTCAAAATTATGTAAAAAAGTTTCAAATAGAAAATCAATTCTATATGCTTTGTTACTATTTTACAAAGTTTGCAATCCCAGAAACGCTAGTTGAAAAAAACTCTATCCTTACAGTTGGCACTTTTGACTCACCAATAAATGAAGTTATAAAACAAAAAGAGGTGGCATCTTGGGTTAAGACCGGTCTAAATGAAATATATCTATCAGGCGGAAAATCTATAAGGCTAAAAAATAACGATACTATTAATCAGTATAAAAACCACTCCTTTCTATCAAGTCAGATGGATCTAATTGTTAACATGTTTAATAATGAATTTGGAACAATTGGCGAAGCAACTCTTGCTATTATGCACGGATGGTTACCTAGAACAAGGTTGTTTAACAAAGGATATCAGTTTGATCCAGAAATATTTTCTTCAGATAAGTATGCGCATGATTTAGTGCTAACTCCGCTTTTTGATTCTTTTGTGAGCGGCGACCTTTCTCAAAAGTTTGATTCCGCGATAGAAAAAGGAATAATTGACCGAGACCAAAAGACCACTAGAGAGCAGGCTGATGTAAACGACAGGTATCTCAAAAGGTATAGAAGCCAAGTCTCTTTGCCGGAAAGGATAGATTTGAACACAGATGTGCCAAGTCTAGGACCCGGGTCAGAACACTATCAGTTTACTAAAGATCATTTTATGGTAGTTAGGTATGCTACGTCTTCAAGAACCAATGTATACCGAAGCATTCTTTATCAGTCAGTAAATTTCATAAGTGAAAGGTATCCCCGGCCTGAAAATGTATCAGCTGTTTCAAACAAAGACTACTCCAATTCTTTAAAGAGAATGCATGAGCCTGATCCTGCAACAAATCCAGATCCGTTTCAGATTAGTGATCAAGTTATTGGTTATTTTTATGACACTTCATATACTTTAGAAAATTTACCTCCGTTGCCTCCGCCCGGGCAATCACGAGAACAAAAACAACAATTTTTTGAAAATTCAGAAACAATAAGATTGCTTGAGGACGCAGCTTTATCCGAGGTTTTGAATAACTACGGAAAGCCGCAGATATTCTATTTAAACTCTAGAGACGAAGAGTACCAAAAAGCTTTTATTGGTGAAATGTCACCTTTTTTTCCTGGAGGTCCAAAAAAAACAGAACATGATGGGGCAAAGTTATTAAACGCTTTTTCGGGGGATATACCAAATGAAGAAGTTTGGGTGCTTACAACGCGTATGCACCAACAAACATCCGGAATTAATAAAGATTCAGTTCAATTCTATGATCAATTTGAAAGAGACCCTGGAGGAAATTTATATAAAAAAGATTCAATAGAGCCTTTAATAAAGTTTGTAGAATTTAGAACACCTTCCTTCAGGCCCGGGGACACGTACAAGGCTAAGTTTTTTATCAACAAAGCAAAGCTAGATTATATAAAAGATGGCTATCAAGAACAACTTACCTCTGAAGAGCTTTCACAGCTGGTTGAGTCAGAGAGGCAAGCATACACTTTCGGCGCTGAATGTAATGTTAATATGTTGACAGGGTCAACTCCGGAAGACAACAAAAGAAGGTATGAAGAATATAGGGCCATAGCAGAAAAGCAAAAAAGAGAAATCGCAAGAGCAGTCAGAGAAACAATGTTTGAGAGTGTAAATGCGGAATCAGGATCACCACAAACCGACCCGGTACAAATAAAGCCAGATCTTGGGGTATTTGGAAAGTTAGATATTAATCCTATAAAATTTATACAATCATCAGATAATTTGTCAGAGGCCGCACAAGCATCCTTAGGAAACCTTTATCAAAATACTTTAGATAAGTTTGTCTCAAACCCCGATTTGTCAAATGCCGACGATTTAACGATATCGTATCCAGTTTTAAAACAATTAACAAAGTTTGCATCAGATAATTTAAAGAAAGCATATGATAATGCTTTAGTGGATAAATTCAAATTTACACCCTCTGATTACAATGGTGCACGGCAAGCACTATTATTAACTGATTTGCCAATAGAGCTTAAAAGCTGCATTGTCAAATACAAAAAGCCTCTATCACCGCAGTTTGATTTTAATGATGGCGTTGGGGATAGCTTGCAAAATGAGATGTCTAAAATCGGAGCAGGAGCAGCCCCGACTGATACAGCAGGGGTGAGTTCTTTATCTAGGTTTCTTGGTGTTGGTAGTGACATAAAGTTTACTTTTAAAGGGACTCCTGGGGGTCTTAAGATTACAAAAATAACAGCAGGAAACGCACATGTAACAGATCCTGCCAAAATAAAAGAGTTTCCATCCTTAAGTGACCCAATTACTGTTGCATACTTGGCGCAAATATATGATATGACAGGCGGAAAGCCATCAGCGCTAAATACAATATCAGAACTACTGAATCCGTTTGATTCTTTCTTTGGTGCGTGTGAAGATGTTGGCATTGGAAAAAAGAGTGTTGGGTATTTAAGAAAGTTTACGCCCGGCCTAAAAGCGGATGACTCCGAATATGACCCAATCAAGCTTTGGTACGAAGAGGAGATCGAGGGCCCCTTTAATGCCTGGTACAAAACTTCAAAATCAAATTTAGAAAATATGTTTGATTCAAAATTCAATCAAGATCAGTTTCTTGCCCTATTGGGAAAAGAATGTAATCTAAAAATGCTATATAGAGAGTTTGGTAAAAAACTAAGCCTATCAGCGCTATTATGTAACCTCTTTAAGTGTTTGAAATTGCCGGCAATAAATATAAATATTCCTGATTTAACTTTACCTCCCATTGACCGATTAGACATTTTTGGTTGGTACCGAGGCCTCGTTGAAACAATGATCAAGAAATTTATTGAAATTTTGGTTAGATTATTGTGTACGTTTTTAAGGTACATTATAGATTTGTTAAACTTCCCTTTTTGTGAAGAGCAACTTAGGGACCAACTATATGGTGAGTTTGCCAGCACTTCACCAATAATACAAGCTGCACTTGCTGACGCACTATCAGATATAGGAATTTCATCTGAAAATAATGAAAGCGCTAAAAAATTTATAGATGATGCGTTGTCTTTTTTGACCGGAGAAGAAATCTGTACCTTACTCAGAGGGGAGACAGTTGATAACGCTGCAATGTCAATGTTGTTGAAGCTTGCGAAAGCAAGAGGGCTTGAGGACTTAAATGATCCACACAGCGTTCTTAAATTTTTTAATAGTATAGGAATTTTTATACCAGATGAATTTTGCGACGATCTTGAGGCAGCAAACTGGATCATTGCAACTACTGATTGTGAGGAAACCACGTCATATATAGATCAATTACGAAAAAGAATGCTCGCTGGTGATGCTACCGAAGAAGATATAAAGAAGGCACAGGAGCTTTTAGAAGGCAATTTAAAGGATGAAGCCGAAAAGTTTCAAACTTTCGGAGAGCAGGGGCTTGCTGGCTTATTACCTGACGTTGTAAAATTTGGAGACCCAAATGCAATTATCAGTGATATTCCAGGAAACCTAAAGCAACAAACAGTACAATCTTTAAAATCTGTTTTTGAAACAGCCAAGATGGGGTATCTAAGTTCTTTGTCGAATTTTGGCCCTTCGTTATTTGTTAACAACGCTAGAATAACTACGCCAAAAGATGACAATTATGATGAAATTGCAACACTGGGACTGAGAACCATTTTAGAGAATTTTAAAAATTATTCACTATTCATTGAAGATCTTGGCGAGCAAGCAAACGAGGAACAGAACCTAATAAAGCAATTAAATTTGCTACATATGATATATGAAGTGACTGAAGCTTCATACAACGGCCCTCGCATTGTGCGTTCATATAGGTTGGGTAAAGTTAATAATCGCAAAGTATCATATAACCCGAGAGACCACCTTCATTTGCATTATTTTCCAGGCAACAATCCATGGATCCCACTATCAGAGGAGCAGGTGGCAGCGATAATGGAACCCGGCAGAGATGATCCATGCCTAAAACCAATTGGGTATTCAGAACACGAATATTATGAAACCGACGACCTTGGCCGGCCAAAAATAACTGAAGGGTCGACTCTGGAAGCAAGCGAAAATAACCAGCAAAGATTTAATCTTGATTCTGGTGAGCGAATGTCCACTTTGGAACGAGAACCACCTAGTGTTATTGAAGTCAGAGGTTTTACTAAAAGTAATTTGCATGATTTTTCATTTCAAAGAAACTTTCTAGTTGAAAGAAGAGCAGAAAGAGACGATGCAGAATTAGCGTTAGACGATGATGACAAACAATTTCTAGACGGACTTGGCAAGCAAGTTCTATTAACTGCAATTGATAATAGAATAAGAAAAATGCAATCAGACCTGTTGGACTTCTTAAATAGGGTTTCAAAGCCAATTCAAGGAGAAGAGTATTTGGGTGGAATTAGTGATCTATTCACTGCCGCCAATGAAACTATGCTTGAAGGCGTTAGAGCTAGAAATAAAGGGAGAGGTGGAATAATTCGAGCCGGCTTAAACGAACAAGAAGATGGAACCTTGCTGTTAAACATAAATTCAGGCGGACTTCGAACAACGGTAAGATATAGAGAGTTTCCCAGTGTTTTCACGGCGGGAACGGACCCTTACTCTATAGAGCTAAGCAATGATAATATGTTCAGAAGGACTAGTGGTAATCCCTTAATCTTAGAATATTGTGATACCATTCCCGGACCAGACCCCAGGGAGCCATCCGATGAAGATATGGACTCCATCTATAGGCAAGCAATTAGAGGCATGCCCGCGGGCCTATATACAAGAAGAGAATTGTTTGCACGAAAAATTATGAGCAGTATGCAGGGTCTTCTCGGAAATTACTTTCCCACCCGATCCGGTGCCACAGCAACTTACTACTCAAAATTAAATCCGGAAGCAACTAAAGATCAGTCTGAATTCAAGAATGCGTTCTCTGGCAAGTTTTATTCAAATTCAATGGAAGGTGTTTTTGAGCAAGTGTTTTTTGGATTAAGAAACTCTAAAATATACGATTTAGATAGATACTATCCTGGTTTAGAAAAAAGAGTAAGTGGAGAAACATACTATTCTGGTGGCGCCACTAGCGGGTGCTACAAGAACAGGTTTAATGTCTCGCAGTTATCTATATTGTCTTTTGAAAAGGTAATAACAGATGAAATAGGAAAACAACTTAGCATTGAATTAGCAAAGCCTGAAAATGCACCACAAAATATAGATTACAACAAACCTGGGCCGATTGAGAAAGCTCTACAAAATGTATGCTTTATAGGTTTTATTAGGATTTGTTTGATAGAGTTGTTGTTAAAAGGCGCCCTAGCGTATTCGGTTTGGGATTTAGAAGGGGTGTTTGATGAGCCAGTAATGCATGGGTTTATATATGAATACATAAGAAGCGAATTAAATAGAAAAGAGCCCATGCGTCAAAATTGGGAGGAAAGATCAATTGCTATCGCGGGGATTGATAATCCTGATATGGCACTGAAAAAGATAGTAAGAAACCAGAGCATGAAAATGCTTGATCTTTCCAAGAAGATTTATGATAATAGACCTTCTGATGAGACTGACTACAAAAACTGGTACAGTGAAGTCTTTATACCCCAAACTCATATAAGTAGAAACATATCTATTCGAGGTGGTACTATTTCAGTTTCAAACTTTAACATAGATATGGAGGCGAATATCCGCGAAGCAGAGGTAAACTACGATAACGCACGATCAATCCAAGAAAATTCCTCGCTTGCAAGCGACAAAATATATTGGTCTCATCCTTTGTTAGACAGAAAAAATATAATTACCAAACAAAGCTATTCTAACTCCACAATAGGTCTGGGCTTGGATATGAACTCTG
>MDSZ01264402.1_pt1 | contig 11882 bp, 10 predicted proteins | sample 811201 | NCBI WGS metagenome assembly MDSZ01 (sample SAMN05326647, study PRJNA326480) | marine metagenome | isolation source: seawater | place: Indian Ocean: North | collected 2010 | reverse complement strand
TGTCCCATGTTAATTGGTGTTTCCCTATCAACAGTAGCGCTCATTTCTATAGTAAGTGTTTTTCCTTTCAGAATATATTTTACTTTTGCGTTAACCTCGCCAGGGTATCCTCCTTCACCATCGAAGCTATTAATAGAGTAGGTAACAGAGTTATCCTCTTCATTAGTTTCAAAATCCCAGATTTGTTTTCCAAACCCCATTTCACCACCATGTAAATGATTGGGAGGCCGATTAATATCTAGTTGATATTCTATGTTATTTAATTTAAATCTACCCTTATTAATTCTATTAATTACTCTTCCTACAATAGACCCAAAGTAAGGACTAAATTTTGGATATAATTCAAAATCTTCAAATCCTAATACAACAGAATTCTGAGACTGATTAACTTTCCAATTTTGAATTGCCGCACCCCAATTCATTATTGAGATTGATGTATCTTGTTCCGTTAATGAAGTTAATATGACTTCTTTATTTCTAAACTTTCCAAAAAATTTATTAGTTATCATATTCATTTCAAAAATAATTTTAAGCTATTAAAGATAATTAAGTAATTATTATCTATTACTTCCATAGTATAATGTAACAACATGCTTTGCCTCAGCAAAAAAAAGAAATCTTTCTACAAAAACACCTATTAAATGTATCAATAGAGAAATTCCCAGTATTATAGAAGATAAAGTTCCCGAAAGTAAAACTGTTATAGGAATAATACCACCTAGAGTTAATGATAATATCCTAAGTTTCATTGCATGTTTTCTTGCAATAACAAATCCCATTTCTTTTTGCAAATAATTCTCTGAAGTATGTGGAGGCATTAATGATCGAACTGTACCAAAAGAGCCAAGCCCTGTAGCTGTTGCAAGATTACTATCTGACTGATTATTATCCAAATTCCACCACCACCTTATTTTTAAAATCCAAGTAGAAATAATAAGTAAATACAAAATTAAAGTAATGTTAAAAGTTATAATTTGCCCAATCATGGACATGAACCATATTATTGCGAGTAATCCTCCAGAAATTGCGTACATTAAATAACATACTGGGGTCAAAAACTGGTTCCAGCAAGCTACAGTTTTTAGAGATGCATAAATCATAGCCGTAGCGTAAACTGTAAATAAAACAAAAGTAATAAGTATTAAATTGATCCATAAGGGTAGTTTCCCATATTGAAAGGTATAGGAAAACCAGCAGGTTAGTGCTGTCAAAACAAATACAGATAAAACTCCCTCTCTAGATAGCCAACTTGAACGCCATTGACTCAAAGCTCTCCAAGCGCGCTCAGGATGTCCAAGATGAAATGTCGAACTGACTAACCCAGAACAAATTAAACAAAAGGCAAATCCAGCTATAATTATTAGTTGAAAAATATTTTTTATGTCAATTAAACCAAAAACAACCCAGGCTGAAAAACCAAATCCCAACCCAGATACAGTTGTAAAAAATATTATTGACCAGGCAGGATGCAAAAGTTTAACCTAATTTTTCTAATGTGTTGTCCATCCATTTCCAAAATCCCTTTGGAGAGGTGCTTTCTACCATTTCAACTAATGAAAACTGTTCTTCTTCAGTATTGCAATTCGATTTAGGTGGGAGGTACTTATTAACTGGTTTTGTTTGTTGTTCTGGAAGTAGATCATAACCTTCACGTTCAGTAACTAATTTACTAACTTCAGAATTAGGATCGCCCAAATCACCAAAATGGCGGGCACCTGTAGGACATGTCCTCACGCAAGCAGGAACTCTGTCCTCCTCCGGAATATTTTCGTTATAGATTCTATCAACACATAATGTACACTTCTTCATTACATTCTCAACAGGGTCCATTTCTCTTGCTCCATATGGACATGACCATGCACATAACCCGCAGCCTATGCACCAATCTTCATTTACAAGAACAATTCCATCTTCTTGACGTTTATATGATGCTCCAGTAGGGCACACTGTTACACAAGGAGCATCATCACAATGTAAACAAGATTTTGGAAAATGAACGGTTTTAACTTTTTCAGAGTTAAACTCTTCATATGCGTGAACTCGATTTAACCATGCACCATTTGGATTTGAACTGTATGGATTTTCATCACTTAAAGGAGCGCCATATCCTGATGTATTCCACTCTTTGCAATTAACGACACATGCTTGGCAGCCAACACAAGTATCAAGATCAATGACTAACCCAAGTTTAACAGCTGAAGGCTTTGGTAAACTCGTCATGATTTTTCCCACTTATACAAAGAATTACTTTGTTTAGTCCATTCAATTCCATACCTAAGACTTTTTGGAGGATCATCTATAGTGCCGTATTCTCTTGGTAGTGAAGGAAATTGGGGGTAGGTTTCTTGGGGTTCATTTATTTCAATTTTTTCAATTTTAACTTTTAAATCAAACCATGCAGCTTGACCTGTTATTGGGTCTGAGTTTGACCATCTTTGGCCGTCCCCTTTTGTGGGTAATAACTCTTTAATTAGATGATTTAAAAGAAACCCCTTTTTTGCCTCCGGAGCATCCTCATCGAGTTGCCAAGCTCCTTTTCTTTTTCCTATCGCATTCCAAGTCCAAATTGTATTTTCATTTAATCCAGCCATAGTTAAGACAGGAACACGTATTTTCCCATGGTGAGAAGTAACCCAAATCCAATCTCCATCAGATAAGTTATACTTTTTAGCAAGTCCAATAGGAATAAACATTGGATTTTGGCCGTGTATCTGTCTTAGCCATGGATTTTGAGAGCCCCAAGAATGATACATTGCCATGGGTCTTTGCGTAAGTGCATGAATAGGATATTCGTCTTCAGAGATAGCTTCTCCTTCAAAAGGTTTATACCAAATAGGCAAAGGTGTGAAACTAGATTTAATTCTATCGCGCATATACTCAGGGGGTTGAAAATCACCATGCCCTAATGCAGCGAGTTGAAACTTTTGTAAAGGCTCACTGTATATTTGAAATATATATGGTTCGGGTTTATCAAAGATACCAATGTCTACTGCAAATTTTTGGTATTCTGAATTTGCCATTTTAAAATACCTGGCATTCTCTGGAATTTCTTTTTGCCAAAATGCACCATTTGATTTGTATGATTCTATTTGTCCTGGGTTAGGTTCACCACGACCCGATTTCTCTCCATTTCCTCTAAATCCTGCAAGTGGGCCAATACCAGTTTTACGTTCATGATTAATTATGTAGTCTCCATAATCTTTATACTTTGGGCTGCCGTCGTCATTTACCATGCCGGGCAACTTAAGTCTTGCTCCTAAATCTAATAGAACTGATTGAAAACCTCTTACATCTCTGTCTGGCTCGAATACTGGCCATCTGATAGCATCAGCAACTGCGTCAGCTTCACATATAGGCCTGTCTAAAAGTGATATTGCATCGTATCTTTCAAGATATGTTGTGTCTGGAAGAATTAAATCAGCATACGCCACCATTTCAGATGAGTAAGCATCTGAATAAATTATTTTTGGTATTTTATATTCGCCAGTTTCTTCATCTTTTTGAGTAAGCATTTCCATAACGCCTTTTGTATTCATGGAAGAATTCCAAGCCATATTTGCCATATACATAAATAAAACATCAATATGATAGGGGTCACCAGCAACTGCATTTGATATTACCATATGCATTAGTCCGTGAGCTGACATCGGAGCATCCCAACTAAAAGCTTTATCAATTCTTTGAGGAGTACCATTTTCATCTATAATCAAGTCTTTTGGCTCTAATACATAACCAAGTGGGGGACCAGATAGAGGTTTACCTGGTTGAATTTGATTTGGTTTTCCAGATGGTTTTGGATGAGCTTCAGGTGGTTTTGGGTAGGGGGGTTTAAAACGCCATCCACCTGGAACTTCTATAGAACCTAAAATTAATTGCAATACATGAAGAGCTCTACAAGTTTGAAAACCATTGGAATGAGCAGAAATACCTCGCATTGCATGCATTGAGACAGGTCGGCCAATCATTTGTTTATGTTTTTCGCCTTTCCAGTCAGTCCATGGTTGATTAATCACGACTTCTTTAGAAAATGCTGCATCAGCAAGATCAAAAGCAAATTTCCTTATCCTTTGAGGTGAAATTCCAACTTTTTTTGAAATATTCTCTGGTGAATAGATATCATTTATGTATTTTTCATACATAATTTTGAATACAGGTATTACAAAGCTACCATTTTTTAATTTAATTTCACCGCTCATATCAGGGCTAACACCTTTTGTGTTATAGGAGACTATTTTACCTGTTAATCTATCAATTATTTGAGGTTTTCCGGCTTTATCTCTAAGGAAAAGACCGTCATTATCAGAACCAGGATTTTGAATTACCAGCCATGGAGAATTTGTATATCTTCTAAGATAATCAACATCAATTTTGTTTAAAAGAAATAACTCGCGAATAATTGAAAGTATCAATAAACCATCTGTTCCTGGTGTAATACCATACCAGTCATTTGATATGGCAGCATAACCTGTTTGAACAGGGTTTACTGAAACAACACGTTTACCTCTACTTTTTAGCTTTCCTAAACCAATTTTAATTGGGTTTGAATCATGGTCTTCAGCTACTCCAAAAAGAACAAACATCTCTGTTAGATCCCAATCAGGAGCACCAAACTCCCAAAATGCACCCCCTACGGTGTAAATACCTCCAGCGGCCATATTTACAGAACAAAATCCACCATGAGCCGCAAAATTTGGTGTGCCAAATTGTTGAGCCCACCAGCCTGTTAATGCTTGTGATTGATCGCGTCCTGTAAAAAATGCGAGTTTTTTAGGATCCTTATTTCTTATTGGTTCTAACCAATCTGTTGCTCTTGATAAAGCTTCATTCCAGGAGATTGCTTCAAACTTTCCAGATCCTCTTGGGCCTACCCTTTTCATTGGAGATTTTAAACGAGCAGGGGAATAATGTTGCATTATTCCTGCTGAGCCCTTTGCACATAAAACGCCTTTATTTATCGGATGGTCTTTATTGCCTTCTATATATCTTATCTTATTATCACGTACATGGACATTAATGCCACAACGGCAAGCACACATGTAACAAGTAGTTTTTCTAATTTCGTCTGAAACTTTAGGGGATGTTTCTATGACCGGTTCTTGTGGCATAAATTCAAATCAAAGGTATGCAATGATCTCCAAATGTAAATTAATCAATTAATGAATATATAAAATTTTATTAACAAGTCTAATGACTTATTATTGTCAAATTGATCGATTTAGGTTATGAATAATTATGACTTTAAATCAATTAAAAATATTTCTTAAAATAGCAGAAGTAGGAAATGTAACCAAAGCTGCAGATTTGCTAGGGATGACACAGTCTGCCGCATCTGCTTCAATTGCCTCAATAGAAAACAACTATCAAGTAAAACTTTTTGAAAGAGTTGGTCGTTCAATTATTCTTTCCGAAGTAGGTAAACGCTTTTTACCTGAAGCTCAAAGGGCTGTTGCAAGTGCTAAAAATGCAAATAAATATTTAAATTTATTGAGTAAAAAAACTGTAGGTAATCTGAAAATTGCAGCAAGTCAAACAATTGCAAATTATTGGCTTCCTCGAAAACTTGCATTATTTCATTCACGTTATCCCGATGTTTTGTTGCATGTTTCAATGACAAATACTACTGAAGTTCAAAATGCTGTTATTGAAGGGAAAGCTGATATTGGATTTGTAGAGGCGGAAATAGTTTCAAGTGAACTTGAATTATTTAATGTAGACCACGATCAAATATCCTTAGTAGCCTCGGTTGCGAAATGGACATCTTTTGGAACATCTAATGAGTTAACGGATATATTAAAACTACCATGGATTGTAAGAGAAAAAGGATCAGGTACAAGAAAAGTTTTAGAAGACCTTGTAATTCAAAATAATTTTTCTTGGTCTGATTTAGACATTGTATTAGAACTTCCAAGCAATGAATCAGTTAGGGAAGCTGTTATTGCTGGTGTCGGAGTAACACTTATTTCTCAACATGTGGTAACTTTAGCTTTAGAAACTGGTTTACTGAAAGCGAAATCTTTGGACCTGCCACCAAGAAACTATCAAATGGCACTTCGAAAAAATAAATCATTTAGAAATGAAGAGAAACAGCTAATTAGTATGCTTCAGAAAGAGAATCCAAGTTTTGTTTAATTTAGTTTCTAAATTATATTCTTTTTAGATAAGTACTTAATTACGATTTCCGCAAGATCTTCAGGTTTTTCATTCACCCCATTTAAAATTATTTCTGCTGAGTCAGGCTTCTCATACGGCGAATCTATGCCAGTAAAATCTTTGATAATTCCTGATCTGGCTTTTTTATATAATCCTTTTGGATCACGCTTTTCACAAACTTCAATTGGCGTGTCCATAAAAACCTCAATAAACTCATTAGCACTAAATAAAGAACGAGTTTTATCTCTTTGTTTTTTAAAAGGTGAAATAAAAGCTGCTATTACAATTAATCCTGCATCTACCATTAGTTCACCTAAATGTCCTATTCGCCTTATATTTTCATCTCTATCTTCATTTGAAAATCCTAAGTCAGAATTTAATGAGTGCCTTAAATTATCACCATCTAAAAGATAAGTATGTTTATTTATGCTTATAAGTTTTTGCTCTAATGCATCGGCAACAGTTGATTTGCCAGATCCAGATAATCCCGTAAACCAAATAATGCAAGGAGTTTGTTTCTTTATAGAAGAACGATTACTTTTATTAATTTTCATTTCATGTTTAAAGACTTCGTTCTTAGTATTTTCACCCATTTAAATTCTCACTTTAGAAAAAAATTTAGCTTTGATTTTACTTAACTTAAAATCTTTCTTTTTTCAATTAACTAAAATTAATAGATAATTTTCCAATTTCACTTATTGAAATTTAAAACTAATTTTCCATCATTATCAAAAGTCATGGAAGTTTTCTTGGATGATAAATCTTTAAATCTCCAATCAAAATATGATTGAATAATTTCTGACATTCTATCATTATCTTCATTTGGAGAAATCCAAATTGAAATTTCTATTCTTTCACCTGCCTCATTATTTGGAACTGATACCGAAACAGATTTCTGAAGATACAAAGGCTCTTTAAAATTCTTAGGGGCATCCTCTACCATGGTAGCTAAAATATTTTCTGGCATATCGATGTAGTAACAATTTGTTATAGGTACACCATTTTCATTAATAATTTTTTTAAACTTTAAATTTTCTTTTTTTATCATGCTTAAATTCCTAAATTCAGAATATCTAATTAACTAATATTCTTTTAGTAGAAATTCCAGAAACTTCAGAATATGAATGTAATAAATACTGTACTTTATTAAAATTCTTCTTTTTATCTTTATCTCTATTTAAATCTAATGCTACAGGAGGCAAAGTATAAGAAATCACATTCCCAATTTTACTTTTAAAGTTTCTATGAATATGTCCGCAGAATAAACCTACTATATTATTATTAGAACTTAAAATTTTTCTAAATTTTGGTAATAAGTCTTGTGAATTAAATTCTATAATTTTTGTAGAGGATAGAGAAATATTAAAAGGGGGATGATGCATAAAAATTACTGTAGGAATATTTCTCTCTTTATTTAAAATTTTAGAAAAAATACTGAGTTTTTCAATTGTAATTTCTCCTTGGTTATTTCTATCACAGCTAGTATCAAAAGAAACAAGTCTAAATTTTGCAAAATTTGATGAGTAAATAAATATACCCTTCTCAGCATCTGTGAGATAAGAATGTGTAAAAATAGAAGTTAGATTTTTTCTGTTATCGCGATTGCCAGGTGTATAAAATATCGGGATATCAAGCTTTTTTATAATATTTAAAAATAATTGATATTCTTCCACTGAGCCATTATGGCTAACATCACCTGTGTGAATTAATGCATTTGGCTTGGTTTCCAATTTAAGAATATTTGAAACACAATTTTCTAAATTATCAATTCTATTTTCAGCAACTTTGCTTGGTTTATTTGAAGGATCAATTATATGTGTGTCAGAAATCTGAACTAAAATCATTATCGATAAGTTTTTTTACTTGTCGATAATGTGATGAACAGGCGCTTTTTCCATTGACCATGAATTTTCTTTCTCATTAAATTGAGAAAGTGTAAAACAGTGCCAATCTTTATCATCTAATTTTGGGTGATCACCCCTGTAGTAATATCCAGGCCAGCGAGTTTCTTTTCTATATAACGTATGCTGAGTAACACATTCTGAAGCTAATACTCTATGATTAAGTTCCCAAGCTCTTTGAAGTTGATGTAAACTATCTGCACCAATATTACTCATATCTTCTTTAAGCATAGTTAATAGTTCAATACCTCTCAAAAGCATTGGTTCGTTAGTAAGGTAGTCAGTGCTGGTACCACCAACATATTCATCCATAATTTTTTCAAGTCTTTGTAAACCTTGAATGGGCAAAATATAACTTGGTGACACTGTGCCACTTGTAATTTCATTTCTGCCGACTGTATAATTTTCAAGTGGCTTATACACCAATTCTTTGAGATTAGAATATTCTTCTTCACTAACTTCAGGATGATCATTGCCAAGGTCATTAACATAATTAATTGCTGATTTTCCTGCAATTCGACCTTCTGTGAAAGAGCCTGAAGAAAATTTATGAGCTGTTCCTCCAATTGTATCACCAGATCCAAAGAGACCTTCAACAGTCATCATTCTGTTATACCCCCATTGGTAATCATCAGGTGCATAATCACTAGGGCCACTTGCCCATGCTCCTGAGCATGTCGCATGAGATCCCATTACGTAAGGCTCAGACATAACTAATTCAGGATTGATTTCTTTAGGATCTATATTTTGAGACGCCCAAACAACAGCTTGCCCAATTGTCATCCCAAGAAAGTTTTCCCATCCGATAGTTTCTTTATGTGGGTCTTTAAATGCCTCTTTGGTGACCATTCTGATTGGCCCTCTACCAGCTTGAACTTCTTTTAAAAATGCATGGTTTCTCAAACATGTAGGAACTGGCTGTTGGTCTACATAGTCTCCAACCATTTCTTTAATAGAGTCATACCATGTATTTTCGTAACTTTTTCCGTATCCGTTTTCAGTTGTTGTTTTTAAATGTAAGAAATACGCTCCTACAGGTCCATAACCATCTTTAAATCTCGTAAGCACTATTCTATTTTCCATTTGAGTCATTTTGGCGCCAACACGAATTGGAAGAGCGTATGCTGATGCGCTACTCCATGGTGCATACCAAGTACGGCCCATACCTTCACCAACAGCGTGAGGTTTAAATATATGAGAAGCTCCACCAGCAGAAACGACTACAGCTTTAGAACGAAAAACATAGAAATCTCCAGTTCTAACATTGAAACCAACTGCACCAGCAACTCTGTTGGGTTTGTTTTTATCCATAAGAAGATGAGTAACCATTATTCTGTTATATACTTCAGTTGCAGCTTTTCTTGCAGCTTCGGCTATAATTGGTTTATAACTTTCGCCATGAATCATAATTTGCCATTTGCCTTCTCTTTGGTATCGGCCATTTTCTGGGTCTCTCATTATTGGTAAGCCCCATTCTTCAAATTTATGGACAGTTGAGTCAACATGACGTGCAATATCATAACCCAAATCTTCTCTAACAAGCCCCATTAGGTCATTTCTTGCATACCTAACGTGATCTTCGGGTTGGTTTTCATTCCAATGCATTCCCATGTAACAATTTATTGCATATAGACCTTGAGCAACTGCACCACTTCTTTCAATATTAGCTTTTTCAACAACAACAATTTTTTTATCTCTACCCCAATATCTTGACTCATATGCAGCTCCACATCCACCAAAACCACCTCCGATTACTAAAACATCTGAATCGACGTAAATCGTTTTCCTAGAAGCCATTACAAAGGCCCTTCTACAAACTGACTTCGTGATATTGTAGGTAAAGATTCTACTTTCAAGGCATCAGGTTCATGTGCTAATTGTTGGGTTGAGTATTCTTGAGTATTTGGATCTTCATATTCTGCTGGACCTTTGATTGAACCCCATGGTGTAGTTCTTATTGGTGATACGAAATTCTTTTCTCTACCATCTCTAAATTTTATTTTCCATGAAATAGTTCCTTTCTCTTCCTCTCGTAAAACACGAACACTATGGCCCATAGGAGCAAAATCAGCATAACCTCTAGCGTCGATAGCATTTTGAGGACAAGCTTTTACGCATGAATAACATTCCCAACAAAAATTCGGTTCAATATTGTATGCTCTTCTCGTTGTTGGATCGATATGCATAATATCTGAAGGACAAATATCTACACAATGTCCGCAACCATCACAGCTAGTCATATATACAAAAGTTGACATTAAAATCTCCTATAAATTAATAATTTCGAGGCACTCTTTTTACGGTACCATAGATAGCGGGTTTATCTGCAGGTTCAGGTAAATTTCTATTTGAACCATCTGCTTGAGCTACTCTTTTTTGTAAAGAGGCTCCAGGCTTATAAAACATGTGAGCAAACTTAGACCATGGTATGGAACCAAATAAAATTAAATTAGATACTAGGTATAAAACAAGTAAAATATTTGAATAAAAGGGGTATGATATCTGGGTTGATCCCCATAATATTGCAAGTGTTGAACTTATAGCTAAAGATAGGACAAATATATCAGCTTGTATAAATCTTAGTCTGGCATTCCCTTCAGCTGCAACATCAACTCTAATAAAAAACCAAAACCAATAACAACCTACACTAATTAAAAGAGCACTTAAATACCAAATAATTGGGATAATTTCAGGTGTCTTAGATATTTCAGGAAGATAACTAAAAACCATTATGACGGTTGTAATAACATACCCAATAAAACCATAAAATGTTAAAAGATGGGCTAGTCTTCTCTTAAAACTACAAAATTCTGCAGCTGAGAAAACATCAACAGTTATAGTTTTAAAAATTATTACCATCATTTGATTAAATGAAATTTCCTTAACTTTACCGAGCTTTGATTTTCTCCAATTTCTAAAAAAATAGGTTGCATTCTGTTTTTCAATCATGTCATAAACTGTTCCTCCTAAAACAAGAACAAACATCAAAATTACAAAACTTTGCATGGCTAAAATCGGAATTATATTTGACAATTCAACAAAAGGATTGAGTGAAAACATGAAGACTTCCTATGATGTAATTAATAATTAATTAAAGGATTCATAATAAATGTCAATCTGAAATACAATCATTAATAATTGATTTTATTAGATAAAATAGTACTAATTTAGTACTAATTAGAAAATTTTAACTTTGTATAATTCAATTAATGCTCAAATAAATTTTAATTTCAATTATGGCTAAATAGAGATTATCTATATAATCTTGAAAATTTCTTTTATTTTTTGAGCAGCTTTTTTGAGAAATCAATGCAATTAAAATTTATCTTTAAACTATGTTCCAGAAACTTAAATTATTTAATCACTTTTTGAAAAAAAGTTTTACTATCTATAGTTTAAAATTAAATGAATAATCTTCTTATTTTATTTTTTATAATACTTAATAAATAATTATAGGCTTTAAAAGAATTCTATAACTTGCCTTCCTCTCTTAATTTCTGTCTTATCTTAGTAGCACTTATTTCAGTTATAGATTTATCAAAAGTTTCTTCTTCAAAAGAGTAACCAACACCTCTTCCATAGGTAATATTTACAATATTTGGAACCAACATAATTTCGTATTCAACGCCTCTTTTAAAACCATCTCGAAGCAAACCTTCTTCAATATTCGCACATACTGAATCCCAATCAAATGGATTATCACTTTGACCATCCCCACCTGATGCACCTTGTACATCTCTGACTTGAATAATTACTTGTCCTGTCTTCGCAACACATCTTATAAAAAGTGCTTGGTGTCCATCATGCCAAGGTTGCCATCTACCTAACATT
>MDSZ01059445.1_pt1 | contig 11882 bp, 10 predicted proteins | sample 811201 | NCBI WGS metagenome assembly MDSZ01 (sample SAMN05326647, study PRJNA326480) | marine metagenome | isolation source: seawater | place: Indian Ocean: North | collected 2010 | reverse complement strand
CTAAACTAAATTGATCAACTTTATATATAAAATCTAATATTTTTCCATACGATCTTTCAATTCTTTTGGTAATATATTCAATAATTTTTTTCTCAATTTTAATTTGTCTATCAGAAAAATGTTTTAAAACTAATGCAAAAATCATATCATCATCAGGTTTTTCAATTTTAGCATATATGCAATTTTTAAATCGAGATTTTAAATCTGGAAGTGAAATTTTATCTGAATTTATAGGTGTAATTGAATTTATTATAAGATATTTGTTGTACTGTTCTACAAAATTAAAAATTGAATAAAGAATTTTTTCGTCTGCTATATAATCTAAGTTATCTAAAATAATGTTTTCATGAAATCTTATTTTATTAAAAAAACTATCATTAATTTCGTTTTTTCTAATTATTAATGCTTTATTTTTTTTCTTAAATATTTCTGACAAATGACTTTTGCCTGAATATCTTTCTCCATAAATGTTTAATATATTTTTTTCCCATTTTGGCCAAGACTCTATTAAATTAAATGCAAAATAATTACATTTGGAAACAAAAAAATCATCATAAGCAAAGTTCTGCTCTAATTCAAATTTTAATAATTTTTGATTTAAATTACTCATCAAGAGTCCATATGTTATTTTCAATTATGACTTTTATATTAAATTTTTCAAACTCTTTCGCAAGTTTATCTGGTGTACTATTGCTAAGAATAGAATAACTGATTATTTGATTATTAAAATTAGTTATTTGATACCTCTCAATAATCTCTATTTCTCTAATTGCTGACTCTACTTTTTCTATTAAAGATGTTTTTTTAGAGTCGATATTTAATTGTATATTTAGTTTGATAGAAGAATTAATTAAATTAATTTTTTTCCACTCATCATCATATCTTATTTTCATAAAATTAATTAATTTTTGAATATTTTCGCTATCATCAAACTGAAATAATTTGAATTCCTCTTTAAAATTAGATTGAACAGAATTTATATTAAATTTTGAAAATGTTTTAAATTTATCACTATCTTTAAAAACTATAAAAATAATAAAATTTTCATTTAATTCATATTTTGAGATAATTTCCTTAAAATCATAATTTTCAATAAAATTTATTCTCTCTTGAATTAATTTGTAATCTTCTAAATCTTCATTCTGTAATATATATTTCAACAAATATTGATTTTTCTTTTCATTATTCCAATTAAAATAAAAAGGATTTTCATCAAATAATAAAAGATTACTTTGCTCTAAATTGATAAATATTGGAATAAATAATACTTTTTTTTCGATCATCCTAGAGTGAAATACGTTTTTATTTCTTAAGAAAGATAAAATTTTAGATTTGTTGAAACTAATTTCATAAGTTCCGTAATATTTATTATTTTCAAATTTTTCATTTACTACTGAAAAACTTTCTACAAAACTTTTAATTAGTTTTAAGTTTTGGGTCTTTAATGCTTCATGATCTTTTGAAACAGTAATTTTATTTATTAATATACGAAAAGCTTTTACGAAAGCCTTGTCAATAATATCATCCTTATTAAAATTCGTATTATATTCATCTGAAATCTCAATATTTTCGATTTTATATGTATTTGCAAAGACTTTATTTGTGGAAAAAATAAATAAATGAATAAAAAATATTATAAAAAAATTGTATAGAAATATTTTAATTATTTTTTTCATATTTTATATGCCAAATAACTTAACATATGCTCGGAGTGGAGTTAACATTAGATCTGCTGATAAATTCGTTAAATTTATATCTAAAATAACTTCAAAACAAAACAAAAATAAAAATAATATAGGTAACTTTGGATCTATTTCACAAATACCTTCGAATTTAAAAAAAGTTCATCTTGTTGCAAGTACAGACGGAGTTGGGACGAAGATAGAGATTGCCAATGAATTGAATAAGTTTGATACAATTGGAATTGATTTAGTCGCGATGAGTGTGAACGATATTCTTGTGCAGGGTGCAAAACCATTTATTTTTTTGGATTATATTTCTATAAATAAAATTAATCAAAGAAAGTTAAGAGATATTCTTAAAGGGATTAGTGCAGGATGCAAAATAAGTAATTGTGAATTAGTTGGGGGTGAAACTGCAGAGATGCCAGGAACATATTCTAAAGGTAAATTTGATATTGCAGGTTTCTGTGTTGGATTAGTAGAAAAAAATAAAATACTTAAAAGTAATAATATAAAAAAAAAAGATTTAATTGTTGCTATTCCATCTTCCGGACTACATTCAAATGGATTTTCACTTGTAAGATATATACTTAAAAAAAAAAAGATTAATTATAAGAAAAATTCACTCTTAAAAAAATGGCTTTTAGAACCAACTAAAATTTATGTTAGAGAAATTAGCAAATTAATCAATTTAAAATTAATTAACGGTTGTGCTCATATAACTGGAGGAGGCATTAAAGATAATTTGTCAAGAATAATTCCTAATGGAAAAAGTGCAAAAATAAATTTGAATAAAATCAAAGTTAAAGAAGTATTTTCGTGGTTAAAGAGAAATCGAATTTCAGATAAGGAAATGTTAAAAACTTTTAACTGTGGTATTGGATTTGTAATAATTATTAAAAAAAAAAATTTCAATAAAATAAAGCGATATTTTAAAAAACAGTATTTACCTTACGTTATTGGAGAAGTAATTGAGGGAAAAAATAAAGTTTCATTGAATGGTAAAATTAATTGGTAAAAAAATAAATTGTGCTGTTTTTATTTCTGGTCGTGGAACAAATCTTAAATCAATATTTAAATATTCAAAACAAAAGAAGTCTAAAATAAATATTAAAGTCGTAGTAAGTGATAAAATGAAAGCAAAGGGATTAATTTTTGCTAGAAAAAATAAAATTATATCTAAAGTAGTTAAATATAATAATAAAGAAATAGCAGAAAGAAAAATTATAAGTTTTTTAAAAAAAAATAATATTGAGTTTATATTTCTTGCTGGTTTTATGAAGATATTAAGTAAAAAATTTATTTTAAATTTTAAAAACAAAATTTTAAATATTCATCCATCGCTGTTGCCGAAATATAAGGGTTTAAATACTCATGAAAAGGCTATCAAAAATAAGGATAAATTTTCAGGGTGCACTGTTCATTTTGTTAATGAAAGATTAGACTCAGGGAAAATAATAATTCAACAAAAAGTAAAAATACTCAAATCTGATAATCCTGAGAGTCTTTCAAGCAGAATTTTAAAGGTTGAGAATAAAATTTACCCTAAAGCTATTAATAAAATTTTGTCTAAGATTTAAAGAAAAAATCTATTTCGATTTTTGCATTGTCTACGCTATCTGAGCCGTGCACTGAGTTTTTATCTATTGAAATACCATACTTTTTTCTAATTGTGCCTTCCTCTGCTTTTGCTGGATCAGTAGCACCCATTAACTTTCTATTTTCTAGGACTGCATTTTCTTTCTCAAGAATCATAACTACTATTGGTCCTGAAGATAGATAGTTACAAAGTTCTCCATAAAATGGTTTGGATTGATGAACTTTATAAAATTCTTCAGCTTCCGATTTTGAAATTTGAATTTTTTTTTGACTTTTTATTTTAAATCCATTTTCTTCAAAAAAATTCTTTATTGCATCTTGTAAATTTCTTTCAACCGCATCTGGTTTGATTATTGATAAAGTTTCCTCTAAATTATTCATAATAATCCTCTACTAATTTGTTTAATAGTCTAACTCCATATCCAGTTGCACCACTTGAATTTAATGCTCCGCCATACTTAGAAAAAGCCATACCAGCTATGTCAAGATGTGCCCATGGTGTCTTATTCAAAATAAATCTTTGTAAAAATTGAGCAGCTGTAATTGAACTTGCTCCTCCAACATAATTAATATTTTGCATATCAGCATTTTTTGAATTCATTAACTTATCGTAATTGTTGTTTAAAGGTAGCCTCCAAACTTTTTCATCGACTTTAATACCTGACTTATGTAATTCATCAGATAACTTGTTATCATTTGAAAATAATCCTGCATGCTCAGATCCAAGGGCAACTATTATAGCTCCAGTAAGTGTTGCAAGATCTATAATAAACTTTGGTTTAAATTTTTCCTCAGTAAATGTTAATGCATCTGCTAAAACCAATCTACCTTCAGCATCTGTATTAAGCACTTCAATTGTTTTTCCGCTATAGGATTTTACTATATCTCCTGGCCTTTGTGCGTTACCACCTGGCATGTTTTCAACAAGCCCAACTACTCCTACAGCATTAATTTTTGCTTTTCTCAACGCAAAGTTTTTCATTAATCCAGCTACAACTGCTGATCCAGCCATGTCGTAAGTCATATCTTCCATAAATTTTGCTGGTTTTAAAGAAATTCCACCTGTATCAAAACAAACTCCTTTACCTACAAAAGCTAATGGTTTTGAATTTGACTTATCACCTCTCCATTCCATTGTTACTATGTAAGATCCTCTAATACTTCCCTGACCAACTCCTAACAAAGCATTGCATCCCATTTGTTTTAATTTTTTTTCATCATAAAGTGTTACCTTCAATCCAATTTTTTTTAATTGCAACAAGCGTTTTGCATATTCATCAGGGTGTAAAATATTTCCAGGTTCTGAAACTAAATCTTTTGTAAAATTTACACCATCTAAAATTGCATCAAATTTTTTGGCTTGTTTTGAAACATTATTTTTTAATATATTGAATGAAATTTTTTTAGTTTTATTATTTGTTTTGTATAAATTAAACTCATAAGATTTTAGTTCCGCACCGTGTAAAAACGAGTTAAAAATAAGTAAATTATTTATTTTTGAGTTCTGAAACGTTGGAGCATGAATAAAAATATCATTTATTTCATTTTTTTTAATAAACTCATAAAATTTTGCACCTAATTTTTCAAAATCTAACTCATTTTTGGATTTTGATATAAATATAATAATTAATTTTTCCTCAAAATCACGGTTCAATGAGATGATCTTATCTTCTTTTTTAAAGCTCTTATTTTTTTTTAAATAATATTGGATATTTTTATATATTTTGCCCTCTAATTGCTCCTTTATAGCAGAGGAATTTATGTCTTGATTAATAAAAATAGCCCTATTTTTAATAGAGATTTTTTTATTATCTAAATAATTTATTTTTAACGTCATTTATATTAAATATAGTATAGGTTGTTGCTTATATGTTTCAAAAAAGAAAATTTCAATGGAAAAAATAATTTTTAGAAAATTTTTATATGACTTCTTGACGTTTTTTCTTGTTGTATCATTAAGTTTGTCATTAATTACTTGGATTATTCAATCAGTAAATTATTTAGATTTTATTTCAAAAGATGGACACGGATTTAGTGTATATTTTGGATTTATATCATTGAACTTTCCAAAGATTTTTTCAAAGATAGTCATTTTTTCTTATTTCGTGAGTTTGTTCTATACAATTCAAAAATATCAGTCTAATAACGAGATTTTAATATTTTGGACAAATGGTATCAGTAGAATTAAATTAGTAAATTTTGTAGTAAAAATTTCTATCCTAATTACTATTTTTCAAATAATTTTAGTATATTTTTTGGTCCCGAAAGCTCAGGATTATTCCAGAGATTTTATAAGAACATCAAATATAGATTTTTTTACTTCATTAATTACAGAAAAAAAATTTATCGATACTGTTAAAAATTTTACAATTTATGTTGAAAATATCGATGAAGAAGGAAACATGGAAAATTTATTTCTAAAAGATAGTGTTGATAATTTAAATCCACAAATAATTACTGCTAAATCAGGTAAAATAATAGAAACAGAATCCGAAAAATTTTTGAGTTTAAAATTTGGTCAAATACTTGATGTACAACAAGATGATTTTGGAAATACAAAAGTTATAAAATTTAATAGCACAACATTTAGCTTATCCAATCTTAAAAGTAAATCTACAACATTTCCTAAATTGCAAGAACTAGACTCACATGTTTTAATAAAATGTATTAATAATTATTTTTTTGGAAAGAAAATTTATTATATATTACCAATATTTCATTGTTCAGAAAGTTCATCAATAAAAGGAGCAAAAGAAATATTTAACCGATCCTTTAAACAAATATATATTATACTTTTAGGATTAATTGCGACTATTTTGATTTTTACTAACGAAAATAGCCCAAAGCAAACATCGCAAAAATTCTTAATTTTTTTTATTGGAATAATTTGCATTATTCTTTCTGAAATCAATTCAGAATTTTTAAATATATCAATAATTAATAATATATTTTTTATGTTATTGCCATTAATTATTTTTTTTATTCTGTATTTATTTGTTTTTAATTTAAACCAGAAAAATATTTAGATTATGTTTAATAAAATTTATATAAAACATATTTATAACGTTTATTTGTCGTTGTTTGCTATTATAACTTTAGTTTTTGCATCATTGGTATTTATTTTAAGTATATTAGAAGAACTAAAATTTTTTAGTGGAAATGATCAGATTGGTCTAGGTTTTCCTATCTTCTTAACATTGTTAAACTTGCCATCTGTTTTATTTGAAATATTTCCCTTTATTATACTTATAACAACCCAATTCTTTTTTTTAAAGTTTCAAAATAACTCTGAGATTTTAATTTTTAAGAATAATGGTATAAATAATCTAAAGTTAATTTCATATATCGGTTTATTGGTATTTATAATTGGAATGATTTTAATTTCGATTTTTCACTTCGCTTCATCAACTTTAAAAAACAATTACCTTGAATTTAAAAATAAATATGCAGAGGATAAAAAATATCTAGCTGTGATTAACGAAAATGGATTATGGATAAAAGATAAACTTGACCAAAATTATATGATTATCCATGCTGAAAAAATTGAGGCTAATAAACTTAAAAATTTAGTAATTACTATATACAATGAGGAATTTAGATATGAGAGAAATATTATTGCAAAAGAGGCAATTGTAAATACTCAGGCTTGGCAACTAAATAAGGCAGTAATAATTGATAGTTCTGGAAAAAAAGAAAATTTAGAATTAATAAATTTTAAAACAAATTTTGATTACATGAAAATTAATTCTCTTTTTTCAAATTTAGAATCTCTTAATGTGCTAGAACTTGTTAAACAAAAAAAGGATTTCCAAAGTGTTGGTTTAAATGTTTCTGACATAAACTTGTATTTGAATAAGATAATTTCATTACCAGTCAGCTTAGTAATTTTTTCTATATTATCTTCAATATTAATGTTCAGTATAAAGCAAAAACAATCAAAAACTTTTATTCTAATTTTTGGTGTATTATTATCTGTAATTATTTATTATTTGTATTATTTTTTTGGGTTACTTGGTTCAAATAATAAAATACCTATTTATGCAGCTATATGGTTTCCAAATTTAATATTATTTTTAAGTTGTTTAATTGGGATTGTGAATATTAATGAAAAATAAGATGCGAATAAAAATTTTAATAAATATTTTGGTTATTTTTTTTATCAGTGTAAGCAATTTATCAGCTAATGATGTAATCATTAATGCAGAAAAAGTTGATATAAAGGAGAGCGGAAATGTAATTATAGCATCAGACTCGGTCAATATAAAAGATGGAGATGGAATTGAAATCAATGGTGATGAAGCAAAATACAACAAATTGACCCAACAAGTTGAAATTAATGGAAGTGTAGTTTTTATTGATAAAATTAAGAATTATAAAGCCACAAGTAATAAAATAGTTTTCAATAGAAAAGAGAAGTTAATTTATTCTTTTGGAAATACAAACTTTAAATTTTTTGATAAAAAAAATCAAAATATTCAATTTGAAATTAAAGGTCAAGACTCCTCTTTTGATCAAAATAAAAAAATTCTAGAAATAAATAATAGTGTTAATTTAATAGATGTAGAAAATGGTTATAACTTAAAGTCTGATAAAGTTGTTTACGATAAATCGAAAGAATTAATTCAAAGTATTTCAAGAACAAATCTAAATTATAAAAACGAGCTATTAATAGATACTGAAGATCTTTTTTTTGATAAAAAAAGTGAAAAAATTTTTAGTGATAAAAAAACAATAATAAAAGATAACTTTCAAAATCAATTTGATTTATCTAATTTTGAATTAGATATAAATAAAAAAATTTTTAAAGCTAAAGAAATGCTGGTAACTGATTTTGAAAAAAACTTATTATATTTAGAAAATGGATATGTAGATTTAAAATCAAATGAGTTAATCGGTTCAGATTTTAATTTAAAATTTAATAAGGGTTTTTTCGGAAACCCCGAAAATGATCCTAGATTAGTAGGAAGATATATAATTTCAAATAAATCTGGAATGATGATGAAAAAAAGTAGTTTTACCACCTGTAAAAATAAAAAAGGAAAGTGTCCTGCTTGGTCTATATCTGCTGATGAAGTTAAACATGTAAAAAAAAAGAAAATAATTGAATATAAAAAAGCGTGGCTAGAAATATATGATGTACCAGTTGCATACTTCCCATATTTTTTTCATCCTGATCCACAAGTTGAACGTCAATCAGGATTTCTTTTTCCTCAATTCATAAATAGTAGTAATTTGGGATTTTCAACACAAATTCCGTATTATAATGCAATTGATGAGGATAAAGATTTAACTATTGCTCCAAGAATTTATACAAATAATAATTTATTTGTACAAACCGAATATAGACAAGCATTTAAAAATTCAAATATAGTAACTGATTTTAGTATAAATAAAAAAAATGAGACTAAATCTCATCTTTTTTCATCTTTTATTTATCAACTTCAAGACACATTTTATGAAATGAAGATTCAATCTGTCTCAAATAAAGATTATCTTAAAGAGTATCAAATCAAATCTCCTCTAATTAATGATTATAGTGTACTTAATTCCACTATAAATTATGAATTAGTTAAAGATGATTACTCCTTTTCCTCTTCTATAGATATAATTCAAGATTTGACTAAGCTTGATAATGATAGGTACGAGTATACATATCCAAATTTTGAATATAACAAACGAACCTTATTAGATGGAAAAATATTTGATACACTCAACTTTAAATCTTCTGGAAACTATAAGAAATTTAATACAAATGTGGATGAGGCAAGTTTTATTAATGATTTACTTTGGACATCTAATAATCAAATTCAATCAAACAATTTTGAAACAGATTTAAGTTTTTTAGTTAGAAATGTAAATACTTATGGTGATTTGTCAGATAATTTTAAACAAAATGAGAATTATAAATTATTAAATACTTTTTTATTAAATTTAAAATATCCTTTATTTAAAGATACAAACTCTGGAAAGGGATATTTGACCCCACTACTCTCTTTTAGATACAGTCCAAACAAAGGGATTGATCTTAAAGATGAAGAGAGATTAATTAATTTCCAAGATCTATTTGTTTTAGATAGAATTGATAGCACAACTGTAGAACATGGAGGTTCAATAACATTAGGTTTTGAGTATATAAACCTTAATAATTTAGATAATGAAAGAATTAATCTTGGATTGGGTGTAAATTTTAAAGATAAAATAGATGAAGATATACCTTTGAGTTCATCTCTTGGACAAAAAACATCTGATATAATTGGATACTCAGGAATAAATATAACTGAAAACCTAGCCTTGAATTATAATTTTTCTTTAGACCAAAACTTAAGTGAAACAAATTATAGTCTAATTTCGACAAGTTATAATAATTCTAAATTTAAAACATCTTTTGAATATATGGAAAAAAGTAATTTTGTAGGTGACGAAAGTTATCTAACTAATAATACACAGTTACAACTTAATAATCAAAATTCAATAGAGTTTGAAACTACAAAAAATATCGATAAAGACTTAACAGATTATTACAATTTAATTTATAATTATAAGAATGATTGTTTACAAGCTTCTCTAATTTACAACAAGCAATTTTATAAAGAAGATAATATAAGTTCAGATACAAACATTTTCTTCAAAATATCTTTTATACCATTTGGATCAGTTAATAGCCCGAGTTTAAATGATTAAGATAAATTTTAAATATATATTTTTTTTTATACTTATTTTTACATTAAATAATAATTTAGCATTTTCATCCATAAAATCTGAAATTATATTTAAAATAAATCAGGATATAATTACTAATATTGATTTAGAGAATGAAAAAAAGTTTCTACTTTTTTTAAACCCTAACCTGGAAAATTTATCAAAACAACAGATTGAAAATATCTCTATAGACTCAATTAAAAATAGAAAAATTAAAGAATTAGAATTAAGAAAATATTTTGATTTAAGCAAAGATGGAATTGGAAAAGTATATGTTGATAATTTTATAAATAATTCGAATTTAACTGATATGAATTTATTATTAACTAAATTAAGTGAAAAAAAATTACAATTTAATTTTTTTGAAAAAAATTTTATAATAGACAATCTTTGGAGAGAATTTATTTATAATAAATTCAGAAATCAAATTAAAGTTGATATTGCCAATCTTAAAAAACAAATTGAAACACAAGTAGTTGAGATAGAGGAGTTAAAATTAAGTGAAATATTATTTGAAAACAAGCCTAATATAAAAACTGAAGATCTGGCAAAAAATATTTATGATGAGATTAAAAAATCAGGTTTTGAAGCTGCGGCAAGTATTTACAGTGTTTCTGAAAGTAAAAAATTTGGAGGAAAGTTAGGATGGATTAGATCAAATCAAATATCTAAACAAATCTATTTTGAAATTAAAAAAAGCAAGGAATTAACCTCCCCAATAAAAACAAATAATGGATATTTAATTTTAAAAATACATGATCGAAAAAAACTAAAAGAAAAAGTTGATGTAGAGAAAGAATTAAAAAAGCTAATTAATACTGAAACTGAAAAAGAACTTAATAAGTTAGGTTATATATATTTTAATAAAATTAAAAAAAGAGCATTTATAAGTGAAAAATAAAAAACCAGTTTTGATTGTTCTTGGTGAACCTAATAGTGTATTTGTTGAATTACTATCAAAAGTTTTAAATAAAAAAACTATTACAAAAAAAATAAATTACCCAATTATCATAATAGGTTCTAATAAACTTATATTATCACAATTTAAAATTATTCAAAAGAAATTTAACTTCGAAATATTGAACAATAAAAAAGTAAATTATAAAAAATTAAAAAATAAAACATATTTAATGGATGTTAATTACAAATTTAAAAAACCTTTTGAAGCTATATCAAAAAATTCTAAAAAATATATTACTGAGTGTTTTAAAAATGGACTTAAATTTTTAAACCATGGTTTGAGTGATATTATAATTAATGGTCCAATATCCAAAAAACATTATTTAGAAAAAAAATATCCTGGAATTACAGAATTTATATTTGATAAAGCAGACAAAAAAATATCTCAAAACCCAGTTATGCTTATCTATAATAAAAAATTTTCTGTTTCACCTGTCACTACTCATATTCCATTAAAAAATGTACATAAAAAAATAAATGAGAAATTAATTGTAAAAAATATTTTGTTGATACATAATTTTTATAGAAAATATCTCCATATAAAACCAAAAATTGCTGTAGTAGGATTAAACCCACATTGTGAAAGTAATTCAAAATTCAATGAAGATATTAAAATTATAACCCCTGCAGTTAGAAAATTAAAAAATAAAAATATAAAAATAAGTGGGCCATTTTCAGCAGATACCTTTTTTTTAAATGAAAATGTAGAAAAATATAATTCTGTTGTCGGAATGTATCATGACCAAGTATTGACTCCTTTTAAAACAATATTCGAATTTGATGCATCAAACATTACACTTGGGCTTCCTTTTTTAAGAATGTCAGTTGACCACGGGCCAAATGTTAAAATGTTGGGTAAAAATAAATCAAATACTGGATCCTTAGAAAATATATTTAAACTAATTAATTCTCTTAAATGACGATTATTCCCAAAAAATCATT
>MDSZ01054493.1_pt1 | contig 11882 bp, 6 predicted proteins | sample 811201 | NCBI WGS metagenome assembly MDSZ01 (sample SAMN05326647, study PRJNA326480) | marine metagenome | isolation source: seawater | place: Indian Ocean: North | collected 2010 | reverse complement strand
AGTTTTTTGGCCTTTCATAGGACTCCAATACATGCTGAGTAATCTCATTCTTGAGACTGTAGTAGTGTACCAAGTGAGAGTTAGGAACGAGATCATAAAAGCAAATATCATCCAAATTAACGTTAGCAATCAAGAAGGATTTTACGAAAGACTGAATCTTCTTCTTTCTGATATCCCAACGATCTCTAAGGTGATCTGGACAAACATCTTCGATGCTCTTTCCTTGGCAGTAGAGAGTCGCTAGATCAACTCTAGCGTCTCCAAGCAGGGGGTGGTAGCCCCAAGTGCCTGTAAGGTCCTCAGCAACCTCTCTGTGCTCTATTTTGTTATCAATGAATAGCCCTGTGCATTCTTTTTTGTCATCAATAATCTGAAACGTTGTCACTGCCCCTCCTTATGTCGCTTTGACTTCCTTTTTGTCGTTCCTCTAATCTTTTTTTGTAATAGTTGTAACTGCCATCGGCATATCTATACTTTTTTCGGAACTGTTCATTAATATAACCCATTGCTTTTTCTTTGTCAAGTAATTTTTCAAACTCTGACGCTTTTTGTGTGATCCTGACCAGAGCAGGCTCATTGTAAGGGAACTCATCTTCCATATTTCTAATTCTGATATATTGAGGTATCCAAAAATATAGATCATATTTGTTATTATAATCTCTTTTATTAATAGGAGTTCTAAATATATTCTTATATACTAACTTGTCATGATTGTTTGTGCAAACTTTAATTTCTTTAAGAAGGGTGTTAGCTTTGACAAAATCAGAATATGACTTTCTAATTAAAGGCCTTAAAAGGTCAATATCAAGAGTATAAGTTTTTTTGTAAAATCTACGAAAAAAAGTTCGAGGCTTAAATATAGAATAAGCACCCAAGTATGGCTCTGAAGCCCGGGAAGCTATATCAGACACAAGAACCCATGGACACTGCTTAGACACCGACCAGCCATATTGCTTACAAGCTTGAAGATAAAACTGAACGCAATTCTTATCAAACAGAAATTTTTCTTTATCTGCATCCACTGAGCAATCTAAGTCAGATATAGATACAGCCATGCCAGTGCTTAGTAAACTAGACTGTCTTGATTTCCTCCAGCCTGTAAGGGTTATTGGATATTCCGATCCCAAAATAGTTAGATACTCCACAAGGTGGTCAATATAGTCAGCCATACTTTTTATGTTGTTTATTCTTTGCGCATCTGATAAGTAATCTCGATTGAATACATCCATTAAGTTGCTGGTATAAATTTTGTACTCTCTTATTGGATCAACAAAAGTATTGTGTGGAGTGGGGGCCGCTAAATACGGATCATCTTCAGGAATCTCTTGCAACCTAACTGCTTGAGCGAACTTTCTTTGAATCCTTTCAAACATATCTCTTTGAGGAGGCAACATTAATTTTACTACTGCACTAGCGTCTCCAGCGAGCCCAAGATTAACCATTTTAGTGGTGTCCACCACAACAGGATCAGCTTCATCATCAATTTTACCATAATATCTCATTTCGGAGAAGTTAAAATTAACAACCGAAACGTGTTCACCGGGTTTTCCGATAGCGGTATTGTCAAATGCACGGGCATGATAGTTAGCCCTATTCCAAGTTTTAAATATTAGAGTTTTATTGTCATTTTTTCCTTTATATTTAGCCATTTACAAATACCTTTTATTTTATTGTTATTCTATGTCTTGCTCAATGATGACACCAGCACATCTTGGAGCATCTGGTCTATCGTCTGCATCGGCAATGGACTTGGGACGACCATCACGAAATTCAACCATGTCGAGTGATTGATTTATGGATGGGTAACCTGTGAATGTATGTTTCGCATTAATAGTTGTAGTAAAATCTCCCGGTTTTATGCTTGTCTTTGTTCTGATAATTAATTGATAACCGCCGATCCCCATAACGTTTGCATACGAATTTACTTCTACATTGACGGCCCCGGTATCGGGGTCCTTTTTCTTTGCCATACCAGCGGTAACTCCTGCGTCAATACTATCTAACTGGTCTGCTATTTTTTCTTTCTCCGCATTCTCCCGGACTCCGTCTGCGTCCGCTTGTCTCTGTAAGTCGTTTACTTTATCAATATCTTGCGCTGCCGGTGACCACGATAGTGGTTTATCCTGTGGCTTTCCAAATGTCTCCCCACCAAAGCCATATGGATTTACCCAAACCTCTTGGCCGGGAAGGAACAAAGTATTCCCTATCATCTGTATTTCACAGTCATAAACCGCTGACAATTGCAGCAGGCCAGCTTGTCCTTGATTGAACATTCTTGACTCTCGCAGATAGGATATATTGTTTTTACTAAAAGAGATGTTTTTTACTAAGCCACTGTCTTTGGCTAAATGTAGGTGATAACAACCTCTTTCATTATCCTTTTTCTCATCACCTCTTCCAACATGGTTGGGGTCTGAAGAATCTGCATAGATATATACATACTGATATTGTCCTTGGACACCGTTTTTGTTGTGTTGTTTCAATGCCAATTCATCTGGTATAAATCTAAAAGGTAGGCTCATATCACCTCGGTCGGCTCTCTTACCATAATGATCATTGACATCAAATATATATGGATCAGCAGCACTTTCTTTTATAAACATCATCATGCTGGTGATTGGATCCGTGAATAGTGGGTCATCGTCGGGTCTTTCTATAGAAACCCCAGCAACAGATATGGAGCCATGCTGGAAGGAAACATAACTGCCTTCTTCACTTGATAAGCAAATTTCAGCCATTGCTTCTGTGATAAGCTCAGAAAGTATTTTCTTAAGAAAGTTGCCGACCCCTATATTGTATACTTCATTTTTAATAATGTTGTTAACATACCACTGGAAGAAGAAATCAACACTAATTGGAATGTGCGCAATATTGATTGATCTTCTACTGGTATCGGTTCTAACCAGTGGATTTTGATAGTCAAAATCCATCAACAATATTTTAGTATTTTCGGCACCAGAGACATACACATCTTGTCCGTCAAATAAACCTTTTGATTCCCAAGGAGCATAGCCTTCGTACATTGCAGAATTAATCAAGTAGATTAGATCACCAAGGTAAAAATAATACACTCGATAATCTTTATGCGGCTCTTTAGCCTCCTCCCAAGATAGCCGATCGGGGTCGTCTTGAGCATCTATTTTTGCTTTTAGGGCCTTTGCGGGATTGCTGCTTGGGGAGAGGCTATTCGAATTTTTAAATGTGGGTATATTACGAAAAGAACCCCTTTGCCTATAGTCATCAATAGGGTCCGCATCAAAATCTACATAATAAATCTTTTCTAGATTTAATAGATTTGTCATGATACTTTTGTGTTGTTTTTTTATAAGCGTTTCTAATTCCGCGTTTATTGTTGATCGCAAGTCTCTTAAAGCATTGTCGGAACACTGGTCCTTTTTATGGGCCTCGGTCGCTTCTAGCCACATGGCTTTGTATTTTTCCATTGTGCTTCTAATAGTAGGAGTTGTAAGGGCGTTAAATTTATTTGAGTCCATAGCTTCTTCAATGTACGCACCGTAACTCGCTTGTATCGTTACGCTCATATCTGGGTTGATGGTAATTTCATTGTCTTTTAGCACAAGAAAGAAAGATCTGTTCTGAGATGCCAAAACTTCACTCATATCATTGTCGGTGTGGTATCCAACGTCAACTCTAATTCTATAATATTCAGAATCATATTTTAAACGCACAGGAGTGTCGGCGGCTTTGCCCGGTTTAGTAATAACATTTGTAGGACTAACAAACATGTCAACCCACCTAAATTCATTACCAGCTTTATTCTTTCTTTTTCTTGTAAAATCGTCAAATGTCTGGAAGCTGATTGTCATCGTAGCATTAATATATTTTGAAGCTGTAGCGGGTGTCTCACCATCACATTCCCATGCGAACTCCTGTAGTCCAACACCATCACCTCGATCAAACTTACCGGACAAGTCTCTTCTTGGAAACTTTGGAAAATCAAATTCTATTTCTTTAAGATTTCCATCATTGTCATTCCAAACACGAAAAAATCTAACATAAGGTAATAGCTCTGCTGCTTTATCTGGTTTTATATTTATGAAACTCTTCATAGAAGATGGCTTTGGAGTAACCATTTTATTTAAAATTGTATTCTTTTGAGTCTCTCCGTCAGCATCTGTAAGCAGATGAATTCTGCCGTTATATGAGCTGTACCCAGCTTCTATTGATTTTTCGTGCATGACCCCTCTCATGTCCCATTTCTTATCTAACATGTGCATGTTAAGCATGAGGGCACATTGCTTATAAAATCTTTCTCTTTGGTCTTTTGTTACTTCTATATCGTCATCAGTAATCGTGGGCGGAGGCTCTTCAGCTACGCCCTTCATCGACTCATCGTGAGCTTCTTCTATCATATCTGCTATTGCTTTCGCTGCATCAAGTACTGCTGGATCTGTGAGATCGGCCTCGGCCGCAAGAACACAAATAGCGGCATAAAGGTTACCAGCTATGTTATCGTGAAGAATTTTTTCCCAAACCCTGTATATGTGATATGCACATTTAAAAGCATAATGTTCCCAGACTTTGTGAATCAATACCTGAACCCCGGTATCTGAATCGGGTAATGCGCCCGGTGCATTACGCAACTTCTTTTCTTTTTGATAATATAATATCGCTAGATAAGCAGCACCTTGATACATTCTAATGATCTCTTCGAATGGCATCAGTGTTGCTTCACCAGAATATCCAGAATACTTAAAGATGCTCCACGGGCTGCTTTCCTTTTCGAAGTTGACTATCTCCGTGGTAAAAACACTTTTGAGAGCGTCTTTGGTTTCCTGTGGGTAATCCGAATTCCGAACATCGAGAGACAACAGCGCAGTTTTGGTGGGGTCTTTCGGTATCAATGAGTTTGTTGTAAAATTATCCCTGAACCATTGAGCGGTGGCCTTTGGCTCTTTTGGGCCTCTTCCTTTGTCTTTTGAACCAGCAACCTCTAAGAATAATTCTTTAAATCCATCAATATTTTTTTTCGCCTCTTCGTTATCAGAATTGGGTGCCGCCTCCCAAAAAGAGCCCTTCATTTTACCATCAGCACCGGGTAAATTATTTACGTCATCAGCAAAGTTTCCATTGAATCCTGATGAAGGCCACTCCTTCGTTCCAACGCCGTCGCCGTCACTAACTTTGTTTGGCACAAAACAATCCTTAATTTCTTTCTCCATGCCGGCAGCGCGTGGACCCGCGGCACCTTTTCCTCTGGTGCTTAGTTCCATTTCTTCTGCTATGTTATTCTTAACCCAGCCTTCCCAATTGGCAAACCCAGAATCTTTTAACCAAGGCTTGAATGTTGGATATTTTGGCACACCGCTGCTGGCCTCGACGCCGATTGCTGTATCGCCGGGTGTGGCGCTCGAAACCGAGAGCAAGTCGGAAGAAACCCCCCCATATGATGCATTAGGGTTGGAGGAAAACCTCAGATTGTCAAGCTTTTCCTCCGTTGATTCTTGATATGCTCTTTGGCTTCCTTGAATAAAGTAGAACATTAGTTCTCTGTACTCTTCCCAGTTCCGATGGGTGTGACTAGTATTGTCCAAAGCATTATCGTTATACATCCAATAATTGTCTGATTTGTTTCCCGGTCTGGGCATAGTCCAAGCCAATAATCTAGTCAAGCCCCAATCGTCTGGAGCAGAGTATTCATAAAATTTTGCCAATTCATCTATTTGATCTTGTTTTGATGTCTGAGAATAAAACAAACCAACATCCCAATCCACTCGATCATCTTTACTATCTCGGTTGACCCATGTTGGCCGTGATTTTTCTCCAAGCTGCTCGACAGGTGACAATTCGCCTTCATTGAACAAAGAGCCGTCTCGAAGTTCCATAGGAGCAGTCTCACCAGTTGTATTGGATAGTTTACCATCCCAGATTTTATGCTTATCATCTGACTTGAGGTATTTAATGATTGTCTCCATAAATGTGCTGGCTGTATATGTCGTTAAAAACCTTCTTTGAGTAGCTAAAGAGCCTTCTTTCATCGTAACACCATCGGATTCATATTCTTCTGGTGTTGTGAAAGCCATGATTTCCATCCACGACATATTTTCAAGTGCAAATGGCTTATTATATCCTGCTTCGCTGTGCAATAATTTTTGTAATATAGAGTAGTTAACTGGGTTTCCACTATTTTCGCCCGGCTCGTATCCTTCTTCAGATCCTGTCGCCAACCACTGTAGATCAGGAACACGTCCTTGATTTGCTTCACCGTGTTGATGCCAAGGTCCAATCTTGCCCCACTGTTTTTGAGTGTGGTTTCCAAAACCTTGATTCATACAGAGCATGGATAAAAACTGCATCTTTGGAGTAGTCCAGTTGCTTTTATCCTTAAAAAGAGTACCCTGAAAATCTTCATTGACGCGGGGAGCGCCTTCTTTTGCGAGTTCCCGACTAGTGCCGCCCTCGGCATAACACACTCCCCATATTGTCCAAATAATTTTAGCCGCGGCTTCAAGCTCTGCGGCTTGACGAGATCGCATGGCCTCGGCCCATACTATGTCTTTTTCAGCTGCTTGTCCGACATTAAATCCGGTCGATGACCAGCCGTCATAATCAGCGTTGAACGGCGGGTTTTCACCTTTCATGACTATAAGAGGACCGAAGGAAATTTGTAAGTGTGTGGTGCTAGTTGTGGAGGGCGCTTCAGGCTCCATCCAAGGAACTGACCAATATTCTAATCTTGATAAATAAGCTCCATACAAATTCCTTTTGTTAACAGTCCAATTTTGCATGAAATACATTGCTTTTTGTCCATCAGAAAGATTATTCATCCAAGGATGGTCCGGCCCAATCGGATCCATTAGCCATGCTAATTCTTCATCAGTAAATGGCTCGTCCATGTCCTTGAGTGCTTCCCAGAAGTTAGCAGCAGTAACCAAATTATTTATGACAAGGTCTTCGAACTCAGCATCCACAGAAGCCGCACGGAAAGCACTCTCAATGGTACTTATATTTATGTTATAGATAGGCTCCATTCTGTCTGCACGATGGTCTTGCTCGCCCCAGTTGGCATCGTCGAAGCCGGCATTCCATTTCTCGGATAGAAATTCAACAAGTCTCGTTCTTTTTCTGCCTGCTGGAAAGTTCCTAGCCATTAACCTAATACCTCAATAGCTGTTGCCAAATCTGTTGGGATTCTAATTTCTTCACCAACCTCAATGTGCGCTTCTGTTGGCTTGTTGTTAAATCTTGCAATGATGTACCAATAATTACGATCACCGTAAAATTTATCAGCCAGCGTCCAATAGCGATCACCCGCAGACCAAATATAGGGCTGGTAACTTATGCTATCTAATTTGTCTTGTGTGGGTCTTCTGAATGTGGGTGTAGTGTATTGAACAACTGACTTTACCCCTTTCTTTTTAAATACTTTGTTGTACATTTGATCCGAGTTTGTTGCTACGCTTCTTCTTTTATATCTTTTAGGCATTGTTATTAGTCTCCATTATTAGGCAGTACCCGTCCCACCGCTGCCGGGGAGGGGTTCCGGTATTGCATCATCGGGCATTGTTGCCCCTTCTTCTCCCGGTCCAGCTTCTTGGCCTTGTTCTCTGGACACTTCTTCTTTAAGAGAAGGATCAGGACGATAATTTGCCTCCGTTGGCATTCCGAATGGCCACCCCTTAGAAGTTCCAGAGGGACGTTCACCATAATCTTTATTGGGGTTAAGGCTAGATGCTCCCTCAAAGTATCCAGTTGGCCCACCCTTACCGATTGGTTCGTGCAGAGCCGTGAACTCCATTGTGATATTGATAACTTTTGGATAGACCAGTCCTTGTTGGCCACCTGAACCATGAAACGAACCCATTTCTAAAACTGGAGCCCAAGTTAAAGAAGTTATATAGCCCTTCAACCCTTTGCTGTTTTGTGTGTTTGCTATTAAATTTGCATACTTTACTCGAACAAGGGGTGGCTTTGACATGATATATGACCCACCCTCCGCTGTATCGCTCTTAGTATAAGTTGGGTACAGCATCGATATCAGAGCATTACACCTGTTCAAGTTCTCTTTGGCAGTCTGAAAATCGGCCGCAGGGATATCCCAACTTACTGAGATTGTTCTTGTTGTGTTCTTGAAAGTAGCAATATCGTCCATCCGACCCAAGGCTTCTTGCTTGTTCCAGTTTGAAACAAAGTTTTGAGAAAAAGAATTAACGAATGCAATAAAACTTACAGTGTTACCTGATTCATTTCGAACATCAGAAATGGTCAAGATTTCATTTAATTTAGTAGCTTTATCGCCAACCGTGTTGTCACCGAGATCACCAGCATAGCCATTTGAATAGTTGTAATATGGATTCATTTATGTTTCTCCTTAATTAATCGGGCTGACCAGCCACGACGATTCTCTTCGGGGCCTCATCATATTTGCTCCACGGAATTTTATTAACTGTCTTGTGAACAATGTCTTGGAATGGTTGATTGCCAATATTAGTGTGAATTGTGTGTTCTGCGTTGAGGGTAAGATTCTCGGGCATCTTAATTTCGTACTGTGCTTGGGTCTCGGCTCTTGTTGTATTTATCGCTCTGATATCATTGAAGGCGCCAAGACTTGCAACTTGAGCCATCATGGTAGAATCCATCGATTTTTCAAAGTCTTCAAGCTCTTGTGTAACTGTTGCAACAATGGTGGCGTCTGCACTAACCCCTGATAGGCTCTTAAGTTCTTTCGATACTCCCTCCAAGGCCGTTAGTTTATCTGGATCCAGATCGCCAAGACCCTTGGTAAAGGCCCTGACTCCTCTTGACATCGCCATCATCGCGGCACCGATGACAAGCCATCCAAGCGGATTAGAGATAAATACAAACATAGCAGCCAGCCCTGCTGCCATTCCAAGTAGACCTAATCCAACAGCTGCCATTGCTAATCCTGCACCGGCGCCACCACTCGCAATCGTTAGCAGCGACTCCGCAGCCATGCCCAAGCCTACACCAAATATCATGGCTCCAACACCAGCAATCATCATGGCACCGCCGAGTAATCCTATTCCCAAGCTTGCAACTAAAGCGGTAAGACCAACACCAAGTAGAGCAGGAACCATCACAAGCAGGCTAACGGCTAACAAGGCCGCACCGAGTGACATCACCGCCATGCTTACGGCCATCCCCGCAAACGCTAAAGCAGTCGAAGCAGCGTGAGGCGCAAGTTTAACCAAAGAATCTACAAAGTAGGACAATCCAAAGGCCGCAAGGCCGATACCAACACCCAGCATCAGTGCTGCTGCGCCCATTGCTAGCATAACAGCCGCTGTTAAGGGACCAACACCCGAGTAAACCACAAATGCCATCAGTCCAAAGAAGGCAACAAAGGGTACCATCAATAGCCCTATACCAAGTGCGGCAGAACCGGCAGCATCTCCGAGTCCTGCAAAAGACTTAACAAGTTCAGCGACCCCGAGTGCCGCTGCTGCGATTCCACCGCCCATCATAAGCACAGCGGCACCAATAGAGAGTATTGTTGTTACAGCAGTAGCTCCAGCTTTACCCAAAGCTTTCAATCCAACGGCCATTACCCTAAAGCCTTTTGCAGCCGAGGGTCCGGTTCTGCCTACCGCTTGATTGGCTCCACTTAGTCCACCCATTGCTGAGGAAACGAGCGCTACTGGTGCAGATAATAGCTTTATAGCTAGACCGAACGTGCCGAGGGCAAAAATAATTCCGCCCATACTCATGCCAAGCGGGGCCAAGAATTTATTGATCCCCGCAAATGCCCCTTGTAAGAACTCCAATCCACTTTTGAAGGTCTCAAGGAAATCTGTAACTTGCGGAGCAAACTCAAGCATCAAGTTTTGGAATTGTTGTGCGATGTCTTGTGTCGCTTGTGTCGCTTTATCAAGCTGCTCTTGTTCATGCTTTGCATTTGCCATTTCATTGGTGTAGGCTCGGTATTGAGACATAGACATGCCAAACAGTTTATTGGCTTTGGCCATATCGTTAATGCCTGCCGCAGCAGCAACAGCTAATTGCTTGTGACGAGACATTTGCTTAAATGATTCGCCACTAACTTGAATCTCACGTATAATGGTCTCAACTCTCTCTTCTTCCGTCATCATGACCATTCGAGTGGCCGACATGTTTGAGCCAAGAATAGCATTTAATTTTGCAACGGAGTCAGCGGAGGATTCAAAGGTATCAAATTGCGAAGCGAGACCCAAAAGGTCATTCATTTCGACACCAGCGGCTCTTGCAGCAGCAGCTAGCTTACGGAATATGCCCAATGAACCTTTTCCATAGACGGCAAGAACTGTTTGAGCCTTTTGGAAATCTTTAATCATTCTTTGAGAACTAATACCAATGGAGGTTCCCATAAGGGCCAACTGTTGAGTCAAGTTAGCAGACTCTTTGGCGGTTGTTCCCATGATCTTACTAAAAGTGTTCATTAAATCAGCAGATTGTTCTGCTTTGATGCCCAGTCTTTCAAACTGAGCTATTTGGCCTGCTAATTCTTCTTGTTGTTCTGTGGTCAGGTCGGTAAACCCAATCAATTGGGTCAAAAGCCCTTCGAATGCAGCGGTAGTGTCGTTCAGACTGACACCTAAATGCATATTGCTCTTTCTAACAGACTCGATGCTCTCCATATACTGTCTTCCAGTACCAGTGGCGGCAGCAAACTTGGCCTGTGCCTTGTCTAAGGCCAAAAACATGGTCAAAAAGCTGTCTAGAACGACTTGTGTCATTGACGCCATAATGTTTGTTAGGTTGAATACCTCTTTAAAAGCTAGTTTGAGTCCAGCGGCTGCACCAGCTTGATCTTTAAGTTGTGCAAGACGAATCATGCCCTTCCCAATCATTGTATCTTGGGCTTGGACTATCTGAAATATACCAGTAGCAACAGCTTGGACGCCGGGCTTCATATCATTGTATGCTCTTTTGCCTGCGTCGTTTAAATTTCTATATTCTTCTGTTTCTTCTTTTAAAAGATTTAATCTTTCTTCAAGGCTTGCGAGAGATTCTTCTACGGCTTCCCTATTCTCTATGAGCAGGGCTTTCTTTAACTCTATTCTCTTTATTTCTTCTTCGTCATTAGCTGCTTTCGCCGCAGCCATTTGTTCTTCTAATTTATTACCAACACTAATTGAAAGGTTTTTCATGTTCATGAGTTCAAGGTGACGCTTTTGAGCTTGCTCATAAGCATCTGCTGCTTGTTTCACCTGACCCATGCTCAGTAGCATCTCGCCTTGAACAATGTTATTTTGAATGTTTGCGGCGGTGATGTCTCTCATCGTTTGAAGCGTTTCTTTGCCAGCTTTCTCGATTGCTTCTGCTTGGGCTACTTGCTCCGCCGATACGATTTTCATCGTTTTTTCGTCGATCATTTCCATGGCAGCAGGACGTGACCCTGCATCACCGCCAGTTCCCTCGCCCTTGTTTCCTTTATCGTCTGCCACTTATTATCCCTCGTCAGTGAATGGCCAAGTGATCCCAGTCTGTGATTCAAACTTGTTGACCGCTTGGCGTAGCACCTCGCTCGCCTTCTTTGTCTGGAGGTGTCCATCTCCATGACGCAAGTACATATCTAAATAGTTTTTTTCTGCAAATAAAGCGTCGGCGTAAGCCTTTAAGTCTCTTTGCTCGCCTCGAACGACAAACTTAAGGGCGCTGTCAACTTCCTCTTCAGACATCATAGTGGGCAAATCAGAGAACCCGGGCAGCTTTGCCATCATATCAACATCTTTGCCATACATTCTCTTAAGCAGCATTTTGTTCCACATTCCAAACGAACGCAGCCAAGATTCGGTTAGGATTTCTTCTTTTTTAGTAAAGTCTATAATCACGTTTAGAGCCTCCAATACAATAAATAGTTTATAAAAGAAAAGCTAGTAGTACTTATCTTTTCCTACTAGCTTGTTCGTATGCTTTCTTTT
>MDSZ01048581.1_pt1 | contig 11884 bp, 22 predicted proteins | sample 811201 | NCBI WGS metagenome assembly MDSZ01 (sample SAMN05326647, study PRJNA326480) | marine metagenome | isolation source: seawater | place: Indian Ocean: North | collected 2010 | reverse complement strand
GTTGATAGGATGAAAAGAGAATTTAAAGTGGAAGCAAATATTGGAGCTCCACAAGTTGCTTATAGGGAAACAATCTTAGGCTCTGCTGAAATGGAATACATTCATAAAAAACAAAGTGGTGGAGCAGGACAATTTGCAAAAGTAAAGCTAGCTGTTGAACCTTTGGAAGCAGGCAAGGGAAGAGAAGTTGAAAATCTTATTAAAGGTGGTTCGATACCTAGAGAATTTATCCCAGGTGTTGAAAAAGGTGTGGAAAGTGTTTCAGATAGTGGAATTTTAGCTGGCTTTCCAATAATAGATTATAAGGTAAAAATTTTAGATGGGTTACATCATGATGTTGACTCTAGCGTATTAGCTTTTGAAATTGCAAGTAGAGCTTGTTTCAGAGAAGCTTGTCAAAAAGCTACATTAAAATTACTAGAACCTATGATGAAAGTGGAAGTAGTAACACCTGAAGAGTTTATGGGTGATGTAATAGGTGATTTAAATAGCCGAAGAGGGCAAGTCGGCTCAACAGAACCGAGAGGTAACGCTACAGCAATTAATGCCACAGTGCCGTTAGCAAATATGTTCGGTTATATAAATAATTTGAGATCATCAACTCAAGGAAGAGCTCAATACACAATGCAGTTTAGTCATTACGATAAAGTGCCTCAAAATGTGCAAGATGAAGTAACTAAAAAATTAGCATAATTATGGAAAATCAAAATATAAGAATACATTTAAAAGCATACGATAATAAAATCCTTGATTTATCAACTGAGGAAATTGTTAATACAGCTAAAAGAACTGGTGCCCAAGTTAAAGGTCCAATTCCTTTACCAACAAGAATTGAGAGATATACAGTATTACGATCTCCACACATCGATAAGAAAAGCAGAGAACAGTTTGAGTCAAGAACACACAAAAGACTAATAGATATTATTGAACCAACACCCCAAACAGTAGAAGCATTGATGAAGCTTGATTTGGCTTCAGGGGTAGACATAGAAATAAAAATATAAAATGAGCATAGGATTAATAGGAACAAAAATAGGTATGACCCGTGAATTCATGAAAAGCGGACAGTCAGTTCCTGTAACAGTAATCAAAGTAGAAAAAGGGAGAGTGCTCGATGTCATTAAAAAAGAAAGCAGAGGATATAACGCGATAAAAGTTGGTTTTTTTAGAATTAAAAACTCTAAAGTTACCAAACAAATGAAGGGATATTTTACAAAAAAAAACACAGAGCCTAAGAAAATTTTAAAAGAATTTCGAGTTGAAAATAATGATCAATATAAAGAGGGCAATGAATTAGGATTAGAAATATTTAAAGATAAAAAATTTGTAGATGTTAGATCAAAAACGATAGGTAAAGGTTTTGCGGGTGTTATGAAAAGATGGAATTTTGGTGGATTAAGAGCTTCACATGGTGTTTCAGTTTCTCATAGATCTCATGGGTCTACCGGACAGAGACAGGATCCAGGAAAAGTTTTTAAAGGAAAAAAAATGGCTGGCCACATGGGAGATAAACTTAGAACAATGCTTAACTTGGAAATTATAAAATCAGATATAGACAATAATTTAATATATTTAAAAGGCTCAATACCCGGTTCGAAAAATAGTACAGTTTATATAAGAGAGTCTGTAAAAAATATTACAAAAAAGACTATTACTGAAAAATATGAGGAAAAATTAAAAAAGGCTCAAGCCAGTAAAGGGAAAAAATAATGAAACTTCCACTACTCAATATAGACGGATCAAAAAGTGAATCGATTGAAGTGTCAGATAAAGTGGTTAAACTAAAAGTAAATCACAAACTAATCAAATATGTTATAGACTGGCAACTAAATCACTCTAAACCAAGAGTCGCTAAAACAAAACAAAGAAATCAAATTAGAGGATCAACTAAAAAAATTGTAGCTCAAAAAGGAAGCGGGGGAGCAAGACATGCGAGTAAAAAAGCACCAATATTTGTTGGCGGTGGTGTTGCCCATGGGCCTAAAGGAGCAGTTTATAAAATAAAAAAGATAAACAAAAAAGTTAGAAAATTAGCATTAGCACAAACATTATCTAAAAAAAATCTCGACAAAAAACTTTACATTTTAGCAGATGTAAAAAAAGAAATAAAAAAAACAAAAGAATTTAATAATTTCTTAGAAAAAAATAAACTTTCTAATGCATTAATAATTTCAGATGTTGATTCATTGAAGAACATAAACAAATCTGCAAGAAATATTAAGGATGTAAAATTAATTAAACATGAAGGAACTAATATTTATGATTTATTCAAGTACAAAAATGTAATAATGACTACAACTTCAATAAAAAAATTACAAGAAAGAATTTTAAATGAAAAAAATTAATCACATAGACTCAATTAGAAGCCCAATTATTACTGAAAAAGCTACAATTTTATCAGAACAAAATAAAACAGTTTTTAAAGTTCATAATAAAGCAAACAAAATAAATATTAAAAAGAATATTGAAAAATTGTTCAAGGTTAATGTGGTTAAAATCAATATTATAAATCAGAAATCAAAACTTAAAATGAAACAAGGTCGCAAATCTTATAAAACTGGTTATAAGAAGGCGATAGTAACTCTTAAAAAAGGTCAAAGTATTGATCTAACTACAGGAATTTAAAATGGCTTTAAAAACATTCAAACCATATACAAAATCTACAAGAGGCACAGTTGTTGTGGATAAAAGTAATCTCTGGAAAGGATCTCCTTACAAGCCCTTAACACGTGGACAAAATTTTACTGGTGGCAGAAACAATTATGGAAGAATAACTTCAAGACATATAGGCGGTGGATCAAAACATAAATATAGAATTATAGATTTTTTCAGAAAAAAGAAAAACATACCAGCTATTGTAGAACGTATTGAATACGATCCAAACAGAACAGCTTATATAGCTTTGATTACTTATGATGATAAAGAAAAAGCATATATAATTTCTCCTCAAGGTTTAAAGAAAGGTGATAAGATTGAATCTGGAAAAAATGTTGAAATAAAAGTTGGTAATTCCTTAGAATTAAAAGACATTCCACCAGGCACTTCTATACATAATGTTGAACTAATACCTGGAAATGGAGCTAAACTTGCTAGATCAGCCGGCTCCTCTATTACTTTATCAGGTTATGATGGAGACTACGCAATATTAAAACTGTCATCAGGTGAAACCAGAAAAGTTAATAGTGCATGCTCTGCTACTATTGGAGTCGTATCAAATCCTGATCAAAAAAATATCAAAATTGGAAAAGCAGGAAGAAATAGATGGAGAGGCAAAAGACCTCAGACAAGAGGAGTCGCTATGAACCCAGTGGACCATCCACATGGCGGTGGTGAAGGTAAAACTTCTGGTGGACGAAGCCCTGTATCTCCATGGGGTCAATCAGCTAAAGGGTTGAAAACAAGACGACCCAAAAGAAGTGATAAATTAATTATAACAAGAAGAAGAAAAAGGAAGTAATGACTAGAGCTATTTGGAAAGGACCATTTGTACATCCGAGTTTATTAAAGAAAATTGATAAACTAAAGGACAGCACAAATAAAAAACCAATTAAAACATGGTCACGAAATTCGACGATTATTCCAGACTTTGTTGGTCACAGTTTTATGATACATAATGGAAAAACATTTATACCTATTACTATTTCAGAAGAAATGGTGGGCCATAAGTTGGGTGAATTTGCACCAACGAGAACTTTTAAGGGTCATACACCTGCAGATAAAAAAGCAGCAGCAGTAGCATCAGCAGCACCAGCTAAACCAGGAGCGGATAGTGGAAAAAAGTAATTTAACTGTAAAAGCGATAAATAAAAACGTTCGTTCTAGTCCTAGAAAATTAGCACTAGTGTTAAATTTTATTAAAGGTAAAAAAGCTGATGTTGCATTAAAAGACTTAGAATTTACCAGAAAGAGAATAGCCAAAGATGTTAGTAAAACAGTAAAATCTGCAATTTCAAATGCTGAAAACAATCATCAATATGATATTGATAATTTATTTGTTAAAGAAGCTTTTGTTGGCAAATCAATTGTAATGAAGAGATTCAGACCAAGAGCCAAAGGAAGAGCTAGCCCAATCAAGAAACCTTTCAGCAGAATTACAATTGTACTCGAGGAAAAAAAGGAGAAAAAATAATGGGACAAAAAATAAATCCAATAGGTTTAAGACTAGGAATAAATAGAGGGTGGGATTCCACTTGGTTTGCAAAAAAGAAAGATTTTGGAAGATATTTAATAGAAGACTTTAAAATAAGAAATTATATTAAAAAGAACATTGTTAATTCAGGAGTTTCAGAAATTATGATCGAAAGATCTTCAAAAAAATGCACAGTATCAATTCATACATCTAGACCTGGCTTTGTAATAGGAAAAAAAGGAGCAGATATAGAAAAAATTAAAAAGAATATAATGAAAATTACTAAGAGTGATGTAAATGTAAATATTAAAGAAATAAAAAAACCTGAACTAAATTCAAATTTAGTTGCAGAGAATATTGCTCAACAGCTTGTTAAAAGAATAGCTTATAGAAGAGCTATGAAAAGAGCTATGCAGTCAGCGATGAGATTAAATGCTAAGGGTATTAAAGTGATGTTAAGTGGAAGATTAGCAGGAAATGAGATAGCTAGAACAGAATGGTTGAGAGAAGGCAGTATACCATCTCACACATTACGAGCTGATATAGACTATGGATTTGCCGAAGCTTTAACAACTTATGGAATTATAGGTGTTAAAGTCTGGATTTACAAAGGCGAACTTATGGCCAAAGATGTTGAAAAAGAAAAAAAGGAAAGGGTAAAGAATGCTACAGCCAGTAAGAACTAAATATAGAAAAGCATTTAAGGGAAGAATACACGGTAAAGCTTCTAGAGCTATCAGGCTTAACTATGGCCAATTTGGTCTTAAGGCGATGGAACCAGATAGAGTTATTGGTAAACAAATTGAAGCCGCTAGAGTAGCTTTAACCAGATACATGAAGAGAACTGGTAAAGTGTGGACCAGAATTTTTCCAAATATTCCAGTATCAAAAAAACCAACGGAGGTAAGAATGGGGAAAGGTAAAGGTTCACCAGAGTATTATGCTTGCAGAGTAAAACCGGGAAGAATAATTTTTGAGGTTGATGGAGTAACGGAGGAAGTTGCAAAAATAGCTTTATATAAAGCCTCAGCTAAACTTCCAATTAAAACTAAATTTGTGAGAAGATAAATTATGTCCAAAAAAAAAGAAGACAAAAAATTAACAAAAGATCAAGCAATTAAGAAAATACAAACTTTAAAAAAGGACTTATTTAACATTAGATTTAAAAAAATTAATAACCAAATAGATAATCCAGCTCAGTATAAAGAAATTAAAAAAGACATTGCTAGACTCTATACAAATATAAAAAAATAGAATGACAAAAAAAGTTTTAAAAGGATTGGTTGTAAGTGCGAAAAATAACAAAACTATTGTAGTTGAAGTGACTAGAAAATTTAAACATCCTTTTTATGAAAAAGTGATAAAAAGAACAAAAAAATATCATGCACATGATGAAAAAAATAAATTTAAAGAAGGAGAAAAAGTATCAATCATTGAATGCAAACCAATTTCAAAAAAGAAAACCTGGGAGGTACTTAAATAATGATACAAGTTCAAACTGAATTGATGGTTGCAGATAACACAGGAGCAAAAAGAGTTGAATGTATTAAAGTTTTGGGTGGATCAAAACGAAGATATGCATCTGTTGGAGACTTAATCGTTATAAGTGTAAAAGATGCAATACCGAAAGGAAAAGTGAAAAAAGGGGCAGTTCATAAAGCAGTCGTAGTCAGAACGAGGAAAGAGATATATAGAGACGACGGATCAAAAGTTCAATTTGATAGTAATGCAGTTGTACTTACAGATGAAAAAGGAGAGCCAATAGGCACAAGAATATTCGGACCAGTTACACGTGAGTTAAGAACAAGAGGACATACTAAAATTATTTCTTTAGCACCGGAGGTACTTTAATGACATTAAAAAAAGGAACACAAGTTAAAATAATAAGCGGGAAAGATAAAGGTAAGACTGGTGAAATATTAGAAATTAATAGAAAATTAAACAGAGTAAAAGTTAAATCAATTAATATGATTAAGAGGCATCTGAAGCCAACTAAAGATAATAAAGGTGGAATAGTATCAAAAGAAAATTTTGTTGATCAATCAAATGTTAAAAACTTAGACCAAGACAAAAAGTCAAAAAAAGTAGCAGGTAAAAAATGATACCAAGATTAAAAATTACCTACGATAAAGAAATTATAAGCAAACTTATGAGTAAATTGAATTTGAAAAACAAACACGAAGTTCCAAAAATTCAAAAAATTATTCTCAATATGGGTTTAGGTGAAGATGGAGCAGATGGAAAAAAGCTTAAGGCTTGCGCAGATGATATGGCTTTAATTGCTGGACAAAAACCTTTGATAACAAAGTTTAAAAAATCAATATCTAATTTTAAAACTCGAAAAGGATCTAATGCTGGAATTAAAGTTACTTTAAGATCTAATAAAATGTACGAGTTTATAGATAGACTTGTAAATATAGCTTTACCAAGAATTAAAGACTTTAGAGGCCTTTCCTCAAAAAGTATTGATAATTCATTTAATTATTCTTTTGGAGTAAAAGAGCATATAATTTTTCCAGAGGTTAATTTTGATAAAGTAGATAAGATCAGAGGTTTGGATATAACAATAGTAACAACAAGTAAAACTAAAGAGGGAGCTTTAGAATTACTGAAAGAATTTAACTTCCCAATTAATAATAAAAAAAACTGAGGTTATATGGCTAAAAAGAGTGCAATAGAAAAAAATTTAAGAAGAATGAAACTTGTTAAAAAGTATGCAAAGAAAAGAGCTGCATTAAAAAAAATAATTAAAAATAAAAAACTAGAACTTTCAGAAAGATTTGCTGCACAATTGAAATTAAATAAACTGCCTAAAAATTCAGCTAAAATTAGAATTAGAAATCGTTGTGAAATATCTGGTAGACCTCACGGGGTTTATCGAAAACTTAAAATCTCAAGAATTGCACTTAGGGACATGGCTTCCTCTGGTAAAATTCCGGGAATAACTAAATCAAGCTGGTAGGAGAATTATGACTTTAACTGACCCAATAGGAGATATGTTTTCTAGAATAAGGAACGGCCAAATGAGAGCACTAAGTTCCATTGAAATTCCTTCATCAACTTTTAGAAAAAATATTTTGAAAATTTTAAAAGATGAAGGATATATAAAAGATTTTTATATAGAGAAAACAGTAAACAATAAAACAAATTTAAAAATCAATCTTAAATATTACGAAGGGGACCCGGTAATTAAAGAAATTAAAAGAATTTCAAAACCTGGTCGAAGAGTTTATTCAAGAGCTAATAGTATACCAAGAGTGATGAACGGATTAGGATTAGCCATTCTTTCAACTCCAAAAGGTGTTATGAGTGATACAGAAGCTAGAAAAAATAATGTTGGTGGAGAAATAATTTGTAGGATTTTTTAATGTCTAAAATTGGAAAAAAAAATATAACAATACCAAAAGAGTCTTCAATTAAAATTGAAGGTCCTAATTTAACTATATCAGGTCCAAAAGGCTCAAAAACTTTAACCATTAATGATAAAATTTTTTCTTCAAAATTGACTGACAACCAGTTTCAAATTCTACCATTATCTAAAGATATAGATAAAAAAACATCAATTATGTGGGGCACGTATAGAAGTTTAATTAATAATGCAATCATGGGTGTATCCAGCGGACATGAGAAAATTTTAGAGTTAAACGGAGTTGGTTTTAGAGCAAATATTAAAGGCGAAAGCTTAAATTTACAAATAGGTTTTAGTCATGAAGTAAATTTCAAGATACCAAAAGAAATTAAAGTTGCTGTTGAAAAACAAACTATAATTAAGATTAGCGGCGTTGATAAAGACTTAGTTTCTAAAATTGCAGCAGATATTAAAAACCTAAAACCAGTTGAACCATACAAAGGAAAAGGAATAAAGGAAAAAGGCCAATATGTTTTACGTAAAGAAGGTAAGAAAAAATAATGAAAAAAATAAATAATAAAATTAAAAGAAAATTAAGAAACAGGAAAAAACTTAGAAAAGTAAGTCTTAATAGATATAGAATATCTGTATCTAAGTCACTTAATAATTTATCAGCTCAAATTATTGATGATAAAAACAAAAAAACTTTAGTTTCCGCATCATCAATTGAAAAAGACCTAAAGAAAAATAAAATGAAAAAAATTGAAAAATCTAATTTAATTGGTGAATTATTAGCAAAAAGAGCAAAAGATAAAAATATAAGTGAGGTCTATTTTGATAGAGGTGAGTATAGATACCATGGAAGAATAAAAGCGTTTGCTGAAACATTAAGAAAAAACGGATTGAAATTTTAATATGGCTGAAAATAAAAAGATTGATAGTGAAATTAAAGAAAAGCTAGTTGCAATTAATAGGATAACCAAAGTTGTGAAAGGTGGAAGAAGGTTTGGTTTTGCTGCTTTAGTAGTTGTTGGTAATCAAAAAGGCTCTGTTGGAATAGGCCAAGGAAAATCAAAGCAGGTGCCTGATGCTATAAAAAAAGCAACAGAAGTTGCGAAGAGAAATCTAATTCAAATTCCATTAAAAGAAGGTAGAACACTTCACCATGATGTAAAAGGTAAAAATGGATCAGGAAAAGTTTTTATGAGGGCTGCCCCAGCAGGAACAGGTATTATAGCTGGAGGAGCAATAAGATCAGTCTGTGAAGTTTTAGGAATTCAAGATGTAGTAGCTAAATCTCTAGGTTCGGCTAATCCTCATAATGTTTTAAAAGCTTGCGTGAATGGATTAAAATCACAAAACTCTCCAAAAATTTTATCTGCTATAAGAGGTAAAAAAATATCAGACATAGTACAAAAAAGAGAGTCTTAAAATTATGGAACTAAATAAACTAGTTAAAAATAATAAGAAAAAAATTAGAGTAGGTAGAGGAATAGGTTCTGGAAAAGGAAAAACATCCGCTAGAGGTCATAAAGGCCAAAAATCTAGATCAGGAGTTGCTATCAAAAGTTTTGAGGGAGGCCAGATGCCCTTATATAGACGTTTACCAAAAAGAGGTTTTAAAACTTTTAGCAAAAACAAAACTGCCATATTAAATCTATCTAAGCTTCAAACTATTTGTGAAAAAACCAAAAAGAATGTTATAGACCTGAAGTCATTAAAAGAGGAAAAATTTGTTAATAAAAAATTTTTAAAGTTAAAGATTTTAGGAACCGGTGATTTAAAGTTAAAAATTGATATTTCTGCGAACTCTGCATCTAAACAAGCTGAAGAAAAAATTACAAAAGCTGGTGGGAAAGTAAATATTATTAAAAAATAATTAAATATGTCTAGTGAAAACTTAAATACGGCCGGAGCATTTAGTCAAGCGAAAGATTTAAAAAACAGAATTCTGTTTACTATATTGCTTTTAATAGTATATAGACTAGGCACTTATGTTCCTTTAGCAGGAATAGATCCTACAGCACTAAAAGAAATAATGTCTACAAGTCAGAAAGGTCTTCTAGGGATGTTTAATATGTTTTCTGGTGGAGCAGTCACGAGAATGGCAATATTTGCTTTAGGTATTATGCCATACATTTCATCTTCAATCATAGTTCAATTATTAACTGGAGTATCTGACTATTTCAAAAATCTAAAAGAGCAAGGTGAAATTGGGAGAAAAAAAATTACACAAATTACAAGATATGGAACCGTTTTAATTGCAGCTTTACAAGGTTATGGAGTATCAGTAGGTCTTGAGAACGCTGGAAATTTAGTAATTGAACCTGGAATGAGTTTTAGAATAATTACTACAATTTCTTTAGTTGCGGGAACAACTTTTTTAATGTGGCTTGGTGAACAAATTACTTTAAGAGGTGTTGGTAATGGAATTTCTTTAATAATTTTTTCTGGAATTGTTGCAGAAATACCCAGAGCACTCGCATCAACTTTTGAACTTGGTCGAACCGGTGCTTTATCTGCTTTAATGATTGTTGGAATTTTTCTTTTAGTAATATTCACTGTTTTATTTATTGTATTTTTTGAGAGAGCAATGCGAAAAATATTAATTAATTATCCTAAAAGACAAGTTGGTAATAAAATGTATGGAGGAGAGTCTTCTCATTTACCTTTAAAAATTAATACTGCTGGAGTAATCCCAGCAATTTTTGCTTCTGCATTATTACTTTTACCTGTTACTATCACAAACTTTGGTTTTACAGAGTCTGACTTATTTTTAAAAATTTCTTCAATGTTTACTCAAGGCCAGCCTATGTATATGTTGTTATATGCTTCAGGAATAATATTTTTTGCATTTTTTTATACATCTATTGTATTTAATCCAAAGGAAACTGCTGAAAATTTAAGAAAATATGGAGGTTATATTCCAGGAATAAGGCCAGGAGAGAGAACTGCAGAATATATTGAAAGCATTTTAATCAGACTAACAACTGTTGGTTCTTTATATTTAACTTTTGTATGTTTAATGCCTGAGTTTTTAATTGCTAAGTATCCAATTCCTTTTTATTTAGGAGGGACTTCAATTTTAATTGTTGTTGTAGTAGCCATGGACACAGTTACACAAGTACAAACAAGATTAATGAGTTCTCAATACGAGTCTTTAATAAGAAAAACAAAATTTGGTAAATAAAAAGCTTTATGAATCTGATTATATTTGGTCCTCCAGGAGCAGGTAAAGGAACTCAATCAGACTATATAGTCAAGAAGTATAATCTTTTACAAATCTCTACAGGAAAGATATTAAGAGACGAAATTAAGAATAAAACCGAACTGGGTAATCGAATTTCAACATTAATGAGCTCAGGCTCATTAGTAGATGACATAGTCGTTAATAAACTTATTGAAAATATTGTCTCTGATAAAAAGAATGCAAATAAATTTATTTTTGATGGATATCCTAGAAATCTAAATCAAGCAAATAATCTTGATAATCTATTAAAAAAGAATGAGCAGAAAATTGATGTTGTATTAAAACTAAGTGTTAGTTTGGAGACTATTAAAAAAAGAATTTCTGAGAGACAAGCTTTAGAAAAAAGACCAGACGACAATGCGGAAATTGCGATTAAAAGGTTTAAAACCTATGAGAAATCAACTGAACCAGTTATTGAGTTCTATAAAAAATTGAATTTATTAAGAGTGATTGATGGAGAGAGGTCTATTGACCAAATAAATAAAGAAATAAGCGATATAATTGACCTTATATAGAGTTGACTTTAAATAATTAGGCAATATAAATACGCATTTGAAACTTTAACTCATTTAATATGGCTCGAATAGCAGGGATCAACATCCCACAAAACAAAGTGGTAAGTATTGCTCTAACCTATATACACGGAATAGGTCCATTTTCTTCTAAGAAAATTTGTGAAAAACTTAACATTCCAACTTCAAAAAGAGTTAATGAATTAACAGAAGATCAAGTTTTAAAAATTAGAGAGTTTATTGACGCTAATCACAAGGTTGAAGGTGATTTAAGAAGAGAAGTTTCTGTAAACATAAAACGTCTTGTTGACTTAGCATGTTATAGAGGCACTAGGCATAAAAAAAAATTACCAGTTAGAGGTCAAAGAACACAATGTAACGCAAGGACTCGTAAGGGTAAAGCTATAGCGATAGCAGGCAAAAAGTTAACGCCGTTAAAAAAATAATTTTTGTAATATTAATGAATAAAAAAGTTGAAAAAAAAACTGAAATAAAAAAAACAGAAGTAGTAAAAAAGGAAAGTTCTTTTAAAAAGAAAAAAAAAGTTAAAAGAAATATAAGCACAGGCATAGCTTATGTTTATTCAACTTTTAATAATACAATAATCTCAATTGCTGATGAAAGTGGAAATGTAGTTTCCTGGT
>MDSZ01027328.1_pt1 | contig 11884 bp, 23 predicted proteins | sample 811201 | NCBI WGS metagenome assembly MDSZ01 (sample SAMN05326647, study PRJNA326480) | marine metagenome | isolation source: seawater | place: Indian Ocean: North | collected 2010 | reverse complement strand
TAAACTCATAAAAATCCTTGATTTCTTTTTTTGAGACTAATAGTTCATAAAATGATAAAATTCAAATTAAATGAGCATAGAGATCAAAATTAGTAAAAATAAAATTCCTTATAAAAAGGCAATGTTTCTTCTTGAAAAAAGAGTTGATGATGTAAAAAAAGGCCTAAAAAAAGAATTTTTATGGATACTTGAACATCCTTTAACATACACTGGAGGTATAAGAGCAAATAAGAACGATATTTTAGATAAGAATATTAGAATAATCAAAACGAATAGAGGGGGAAAAATAACTTTACACAATCCTGGTCAGAAAATTATTTATTTTGTTGTTGATTTAAATAAAAGAAAAAAAGATGTTCGTTTATTTGTTAAAACTTTAGAAAAAAGTATTATCGAGATATTAGAATTATATAATATTAAAAGTTATGCTGATAGAAAGAACGTTGGTATTTGGGTAAATAATAAAAAAATATCAGCCATTGGTATAAGAATAAGAAAATGGATTGCCTATCATGGTTGTTCAATTAACATCAATAATGATTTATCAAAATATAACAAAATTATTCCATGTGGATTAAATAATAAAATGATAACTTCTTTTGAAAACTTAGGAGTAAAAAATTTTGATAATTTAAATGAAAATATAAAAAAAATTTTTATAAAAAATTTATTTAAAATATAAATTTAGTTTTTTTTTGAATTCGTTATCTAATTCAGCTTTGTAATTAAATTTTTGACTATTTTTGATAAATTTTATTTTATATGAGTGTAGAAGCATTGCGTTATTTTTGACTTTTTTATTTTGGTTAAAAAAATATTTGTGATCTCCTATTATAGGATATCCCTTTAAAAATAATTGTTTCCTTAATTGATGTTTCCTACCTGTTTTTGGATTTAATTCCAGCAAAGAATAATTGCTATTAGATTTTAAAACTTTTAAAAAAGTAATTGCCTTTAGTTTTAATCTTTTGTTTTTTTCATAATACTCAAGCATATCTTCCATTCTATTAAGGGTATTAGGAACTTCACCTTTAACAATTGCTAAATAAGTTTTGTGAATTTTTCTTATTCTAAATAATGAAGTAAAAAACTGCGCTGACTCCCTGCTTTTTGCAACTAAAAAAATTCCTGTTGTCTCTTTATCTAATCTATGAACTATATATGGCTTTGTATAATTAAAATATTTAGTTTTTTTTAAAGTATCAATAATATTTTTCAAATTTTTAGTACCAGATTGAACTGCAATACCTCTTGGTTTGTTGATAACAATATATTCATTATCATCGTAAATTACAAAACTTTCAAAATTTTCTTTTTCTTTAAAAGTGGGTATATATTTAATTTTTTTTTTAAAATCTGTTGGTTTGTAATGAGATATATTAAAAATAGATACTTCATCTCCTTCCGAAAGTCTGAATGAAGATTTTATCTTTTTATTATTAACTTTAACTTTATTTTTTCTTAATAATTTTTGAAATAATGAATTAGGTAAGTTTTTTATTTTTTCTTTAAACCATTTATCTAATCGGGAATTATTATAATTTTTATTAATTATAAACTTTTCTGGCATGTAAAACTTAATTATTTACTTGCTACTTGTGTTGTGTCTGAAGGCTTTTTATCTTTATTTTCTGTTTTTTTTGGTTTATCAACTTTTTTTGCTGCAACATTTCTGTCGACTAACTCAATTACGGCCATTGGAGCATCGTCTCCTGTTCTAAAACCTGCTTTTAATACTCTTGAATATCCACCTTTTCTTTTACTATATCTTTTTGACAACTCATCAAATACTTTTTTTACAGAATTTTGATTTTGCAACTTAGAAAATAATTTTTTTTTGTTGTTTAAATCATTTTTTTTTCCAATTGTTATAACTTTATCAATTTGCGGTTTTAGTTCTTTAGCTTTTGGAAGTGTAGTAATTATTTGTTCATATTTAATTAATGAATTAAGCATATTTTTAAATAATGCTTTCCTGTGCTCGCTTGTTTTATTTAATTTTCTATAACCTAAATTGTGTCTCATTAATAACTATTTTCCTCAAGTTTTTTTGACATTTCAGCTATATTGTCCGGAGGCCAATTTGGAATTTCCATACCTAAATATAGAGACATTGTACTTAAAACTTCTTTAATTTCATTTAAAGATTTTCTTCCGAAATTAGGTGTTCTCAACATTTCTGGCTCTGTTTTTTGAACTAGGTCACCTATATAAATAATATTATCATTTTTTAAACAATTCATTGATCTGACTGAAAGTTCAAGCTCTTCAACTCGTTTCAATAAATTTTTATTAAATTCTGGTTCAGAAGACTTAACTTCTTTCACGATTTCTTTAGGATCTTCAAAATTAACAAACATTGATAGTTGATCTTGGAATATTCTTGCAGAATAAGCTATCGCATCTTCTGCAGCAACAGTTCCGTTGGTTTCAACATTCATAATTAATTTATCGTAGTCTAGAGCGCTACCGGCTCTTGTATTTTCAATTGAGAAAGAAACTTTTTTTACTGGACTGAATAAAGAGTCAATTGATATTAATCCTAATGGACTGTCCTCAGATCTATTTTTTGGCGCTGGAACATAGCCTTTTCCTGAATTTACGAACAATTCCATATGAAAATTTGTTTTTTCATCTACATTACAAATTGTTTGCTCGGGATTAAGAATTTCAATTTCCGATACTAAAGTAATGTCTTTTGCTTTAACTTCTTTCGGTCCTTTGACGTCTAAAACAATTTTTTTTGAGCCTGCAGAATTACTTTTTATAGCCAAATTTTTAACATTAAGAACAATGTCTGTAACATCTTCCCTTACTCCTTTAATAGATGAAAATTCATGCAACACTCCATCAATTTGTATGGCTGTTACTGCAGCACCTTGAATAGAAGATAAAAGAATTCTTCGTAGTGAATTTCCAATTGTTTGCCCAAAACCTTTTTCTAAAGGCTCAGCAATAACTTTAGCGAAAGATTTATCATCGCTACTAGTTATATTAAGTTTGTTTGGTTTTATTAAATCTTTCCAATTTTTATCAATTACATTTGTGCTTGCTTGCATTAAACTCTCCTTTTTTTTGGTGGTCTAGTCCCATTATGAGGCATGGGCGTTGTATCTTTAATTGAAATAATCTTAAATCCTCTTGACTGTAAAGATCTTAAGGCAGTTTCTCTTCCTGAGCCTGGTCCTTTAACTTGAACTGTCAAAGTTCTTAGACCCATTTCATATGCTTTAGCTCCGGCATCATCTGCAGCAACTTGTGCTGCGTATGGTGTTGATTTTCTGGATCCTTTAAATCCTTTTGAACCTGCAGATGACCAAGAAACAACATTCCCAGTTTCGTCTGCAATAGAAATTATAGTATTATTAAATGTAGAATTTACAAAAGCTATACCTGAAGTAATATTTCTTTTTATTTTTTTCTTTTTTTTAAATTGTGACTCTTTTTTGTTCGTATCTTGATTTTTTAAGTCTTTTTTTTCTTCTACTTTTTTATTCATAATTATTTTTTAAGTGGTGTTAATTTTTTTCCCGCAATTGCTATTGCCTTACCTTTTCTTGTTCTTGCATTGCAATGAGTTCTTTGTCCTCTAACTGGTAATTTTTTTTTATGTCTGCTACCTCTGTAAGTAGCTAAATCTACAAGTCTTTTGATATTTACTGAAATTTCTCTTCTCAAATCACCTTCTACCTTGTGATTGCCATCTATATATTCTCTTATTTTAAGCACTTGTTCTTCTGAAAGTTGATTAACTCTTGTCATTTCAGAAATATTAAGTTTTTTACAAATTTTTTTTGACGAATATAAGCCTATGCCGTGAATATATGTTAAAGCTATACTAACAATTTTATTCTGTGGAATATTTATTCCTGCTATACGAGCCATAATTTTATGGGTTTAATTTTTAAGTGCATATTTATATCCCGAAACTATTAAAGTCAACTCTATATAAAGCCAATTATGTCGCTAATTTCTTTGTTTATTTGATCGATAGACCTCTCTCCATCTATCACTTTTAGTAAATTCAAACTTTTATAATATTCAATAACGGGTTCAGTTGATTTTTCATAAGTTTCATATCTTTTAACTAATATTTCTTCATTATCATCAGTTCTTTTTTCTAAATTTCTTCTCTCTGATACTCTTTTTTTTATTGTATTTAAACTAACAGATAGTTTCAAAACAACGCCTATTTTTTGATTATATTTATTTAATAAAATATTTAGATTTTCAGCTTGAGCTAAGCTTCTTGGATAACCGTCAAATATTATTCTATTTTTATATTTTTCATCTTTTATGATATTTTCTATTAAGTCTGAAACAATCTGATCCGAAACAAATGAGCCTGAGCTCATAATTGAAGATATTTTTTTTCCTATATCACTATTTTTTTTAATTTCACTTCTTAGAAATTCTCCAGTAGAGAGCTGAAATAAATTAAATTTTTTTTCTAAATATTTTGATTGAGTGCCCTTACCAGCTCCAGGTGGTCCAAAAATAATTAGGTTCATTTAATTATTTCCCAAATTTTGCTTTTTTGATTAACGATTCATATTGTGAGCTCATAAGTCTTGTCTGAACTTGTGTCACTGTATCCATAGCAACCACAACTACAATCAATATTGAAGTTCCACCTAAATAAAAAGGTATTGGGTATCTTGCTATTAAAAACTCAGGCATCAAACATACAATTGTTAAGTACATAGCTCCTATAGTTGTAAGTCTAGTTAAAATTGTTTCTATATATTCGGCTGTTCTTTCTCCGGGTCTTATACCAGGTATATAACCTCCGTACTTTCTTAAATTTTCAGCAGTCTCTTTAGGGTTAAATACGATTGATGTGTAAAAGAAAGAAAAGAAAATAATTCCAAATGCATATAAGCCCATATATAAAGGTTGTCCTTGTGTAAATAGAGAAGAAAAATTAATGAACAAGTCAGACTCTGCAAAACCAAAATTACTTAAGGTAATTGGTAGTAATAATAATGCTGAAGCAAAGATAGCTGGAATAACTCCAGCCGTATTTATTTTTAATGGAAGATGTGAAGACTCTCCTCCATAAATTTTATTTCCCATTTGTCTTTTTGGATAATTTATAAGTATTTTGCGAACAGCTCGCTCGAAAAAAACTATAAATAAAACCGTTATAATAACTAAAAGAAATATTCCAACGATCATTACTGCCGATAATGCGCCAGTTCTTCCAAGCTCAAATGTTGAAGCTAACGCTCTTGGGATCTCCGCTACAATACCAGAAAAAATTATCAAAGATATTCCATTACCTATTCCTCTTAATGTAATTTGTTCTCCTAACCACATTAAAAAAGTAGTACCTGCAACTAAAGATATTGTTGTAGTAATCCTAAAATACATACCTGGCTCTAATACTAAGTTTCCAGCATTTTCAATTCCTACCGCAACTCCATAACCTTGCAATCCAGCAATCATTACTGTTCCATAACGTGTAATTTGTGTAATTTTTTTTCTTCCTATTTCACCTTGTTCCTTAAGATTTTTAAAATAATCTGAAGTTCCGGTTAGTAATTGAACTATAATAGATGATGAGATGTATGGCATTATTCCAAGTGCAAATATTGCCATTCTTGTAACCGCTCCTCCTGAAAACATGTTAAACATGCCTAAAAGACCTTTTTGACTAGCAGACATCACTTCTTTTAAAGCTTCAGGGTCAATTCCAGATAGTGGAACATATGTTCCTAATCTATAAACAATGAGTAAAAAGATGGTAAAAAATATTCTATTTTTTAAATCTGTTGCGTGACTAAATGCGCCAGTATTTAGATTTTCACTAGACATAATTTTTAGTTTTTCAATAGTGTTAACTTACCACCTGTTTTTTCAATTTTTTCCTTCGCTTGTTTAGAGATAAAGTTAACAGATAAATTTATTTTGGTTTTAATTTCTCCATTACCTAAGATTTTAAGTTTGTCATATTTTTTAGAAATTATTTTTTTATTTTGGAGAATTTTTAAGTCTAAATTATTATCTAATTTTATTTTTTTTTGGTCGAAAAAAGATTGAATGTTAGATAGATTTAAAATTGCAGTATTTTTCTTTTTAAATGATTTAAAACCACGTTTTGGAAGTCTTCTAAATAGCGGCATTTGTCCACCTTCAAAACTTTTTATAGCCACACCTGACCTTGCTTTTTGACCTTTATGTCCTCTTCCAGAGGTTTTACCTTTACCTGACCCGATCCCTCTACCAGGTCTGATTTTTTTCTTATATGTTTTTATCAAGTTATTTAGTTTCATTATTTATTTTCTCTTTTTGATATTATTTCAGATATTTTTTTTCCCCTTATATTTGATAGGATCTTTGGCGATATTTGAGATTTAAGTCCGTTAACACAAGCTTTTAAAACATTGTGAGGATTAGCTGAACCCAAGGATTTTGCAACAACATCTTGAATACCTAAAACTTCACAAACAGATCTAATAGCTCCACCTGCTATTATGCCTGTACCAGCCGGGGCAGATCTCATGAATACCTTACCAGACCCATTTTTCCCTTTTACATCATGATGTAGTGTCCTACCATCTTTTAATGGGATTTTAATTTGATTTCTTTTTGCAACTTCCGTAGCTTTTTTAATAGCATCAGGAACTTGTTTTGATTTACCTTGACCAATACCAATTGATCCTTTTTGATTACCCACAACAACCAAAGCTGCAAAGCCAAATCTTCGTCCGCCTTTTACTACTTTTGTTATTCTGTTTATAGCGACTAGTTTTTCTTTATATTCTATTTCACTCATTATATTTTTAATCCATTTTTTCTCAGAGCGTCTGCTAATGCTTTAATTCGCCCATGATATTTATAACCACCTCTATCAAAATAAACATTGTTAATTTTTTTTTCTTTTGCTCTTTTGGCTAATAATTCCCCTAATATATTAGATAAATCCATTTTTTTTGATTTTGATTTTTTAATTTCTTTTTCATTTGAAGATGCTGAAACTAAAGTTTTTCTAATTTTATCATCTACAATTTGGGCAGAAATATTTTTTGATGATTTAAAAACTGTTATTCTAAACTTATCAGTATTAACATCTTTAAGTTTTTTTCTATTTCTTATTTTTCTTTTTATCTTTGAATTGATTTTTCTCATTTATTTCTTTTTACCTTCTTTTCTTAAAACATATTGATTTTTTTCTTTAATACCTTTTCCTTTGTATGGTTCAACCGGTTTTAATGATTTAATATCAGAGGCTATTTTCGAAACTAATTCCTTATCAACACCATTTATTTTAATTATAGTCTGTTTTTCAACTTGAATTTTTACATCTTTTGGAAACTTAAAGTTTACATCATGGCTAAATCCTATCTGTAAATTTAATGAATCTCCTTTCAAATTAGCTCTAAATCCTACACCATTTAACTCCAATATTTTTTCATGACCTGAGGATACACCGATAACTGCATTATTTATCAAGCTTCTATAAGTTCCCCATAATAATTGTGTCTTATGATCAACTTCTTTTTTATTAGGTAGAATTTGAAATTCATTTTTTTCATTTACCTTACAAGAAAACACTTTCTCATTTATAAATAAAGACTTGTTACCTTTTGGACCAGTTACAGTTATTTTATCTCCCTCAATTTGTATTGAGGTTTCTTTAGGTAAAACTATATTTTTTTTTCCAATCTTAGACATTAAAATACCTTACAAATTATTTCCCCACCTATATTATTTTTTCTCGCATCAATATCTGACATAACACCTTGAGAAGTTGATATAATAGCCATTCCTAAACCGTTTTGTATTTTTGGTATACTAGTTGCTCTTGAATAAACTCTTCTACCAGGTTTAGATATTCTTTTTATCTCTTTAATAACAGGTGTTCCTTCATAATATTTTAAATTAACTTTTATAATTTTTTTATTTTTATCACTATTATCTAAAAAAAAGTTATTAATGTATCCTTCAGATTTTAGAATTTCTAAAATTTTAGACCTAAATTTAGATGCCGGGATGGTTACTGAATTTAAATTTCTCATCTGTCCGTTTCTAATCCTAGTAAACATATCGCCAATTGGATCAACTAAAGTCATATTCCTCCTACCAACTTGATTTAATTATTCCAGGTATTTTTCCAGCAGAAGCCATATCTCTTAGGGCAATTCTGGAAATTTTTAGTTTTCTATAATAACCATGTGGTCTACCTGATATACCACATCTATTTCTTATTCTAACTTTTGAAGAATTTTTTGGTAATTTATCTAACTTCAGTTGAGCAGCAAATCTCTCTGCTAACTCTAATTTTTTATTCATTATAATTTTTTTCAATTTCTCTCTTCTCTTTTCGTATCTTTTAACCATTTTCATCCTTTTTAAATTTTTTTGAATTGCACTTTTCTTTGCCATTTTACCTCACTTTTTTTTCTGTTATTGGAAAATTAAATTCTTTAAGAAGTTCTAATGTTCCTTTTTTTGATTTATTTGAAGTTACAATTGTAATATCAAGACCTCTAATTTTATCTACCTTGTCAAAGTTTACCTCTGGAAAAATAATATGCTCCTTAATACCAAAGCTGTAATTTCCGGAACTATCAATGCCTTTTGATGTTAGTCCTCTGAAATCTTTTATTCTTGGTAAAGCTATATTGACTAACCTGTCGACAAATTCATACATTCTATTAGACCTTAAGGTCACTTTAACACCTGCACTTTGACCTTTTCTTGTTTTAAAATTAGCAATCGATTTTTTAAACTTTGTAGTTACTGCTTTTTGTCCAGTTATAAGGCTGAGATCATCCATGCTTGTTTTAATTTTTTTTCCATCGGATGCGTCTTCCCCTAGACCCATATTTAATACTATTTTTACAAGTTTTGGTGCTTGGTGTTTATTTTTATAATTTAATTTATTCATTAAATTTTTAACGATGTCTTTTTGGTATAAAGTTTTTAATCTAGGTATCATTATTTCTTACTTTCCTTTTTGTTTTTATTTTTTGTAATTTGTTTATCAACATTTTTAATATTTGATATATGAATAAAATTTTCTTTTGAAATAATTCCACCTTTATTTTCTTTAGTGGGTTTAAGATGTTTTTTTATCATATTAATTGCTTTAATTTTTACTTTATTAAGTCTTCTATTTATTTCTAATATTTCACCAGTCTTTCCTTTGTCTTTTCCAGATATAATTTTGACTTGTGAACCTTTTTTTAAACTTAACATTTATAAAACCTCCGGAGCTAATGATATAATTTTAGTGTGTCCTCTTACTCTTAATTCTCTTGTTACTGGGCCAAATATTCGTGTTCCAATTGGTTCTCCTTTGTCATCGGTCAAAACAACCGCGTTTGTATCGAATTGTATCTTTGAACCATCGTTTCTAAAAATTTCTTTTTTTGTTCTTACTACAACTGCTTTATGGACAGCCCCTTTTTTTACTTTTCCTTTAGGAATTGCATCTTTAACACTTATAATAATTATATCTCCAACAGAGGCATATCTTCTTTTAGAGCCTCCAAGGACTTTTATACATTCCACTCTTCGTGCCCCAGTATTATCTGCAACATTTAGTTCTGTTTGCACTTGTATCATTTCTCAATTACCTTCCACTTTTTTTTCTTTGATATAGGATTGCATTCAATTATTTGAATAGTTTCACCTTCTTTAAATTTGTTGTTCTCATCGTGAGCGTGGTATTTTTTTGACCTTTTAATAACCTTTCCATAAAAAGGATGAGCAAATTTCCTAGTGACTTCCACAACAACTGTTTTATTGTTTTTTGCACTTGTGATTATTCCTTTTAAAATCTTTTTTGTCATTTTGTATTCTTTAAATTTGTATATAATCTAGCTATACTTTTTTTTATTTCCCCATATTGTGCAGGATTTTCAACTTGATTATTAATTCTTTTAAACCTTATATTGAATAAGTCCTTTTTCAACGTTTCAAGTTTTTTTAAAACTTGATCTTTTGTCAATTTTTTATCCTCTTTTTTTTTAGTAACCATGTTATCTACTTATAAATTTAGTTTTTATTGGTAGTTTTGCCGAAGCTTTGTAAAGGGCTTCTCTAGCAACTTCTTCGGAAACTCCGTCGATTTCAAAAATAATTCTTCCTGGTTTTACTCTACATGCATAATATTCTGGAGAGCCTTTGCCTTTACCCATTCTTACTTCTGTTGGTTTTTTTGAGACTGGTATATTAGGAAATACTCTTGTCCAAACTTTACCAGTTCTTTTCATATATCTTGTTAAAGCAACCCTAGCGGCTTCAATTTGTTTTCCTATCACTCTGTCCGGCTGCATTGCTTTAAGGCCAAATTGACCATAGTTTAGAGTAACCGCTCTGCTTGCCTTACCTTTAATTCTTCCTTTAAAGGCTTTTCTATATTTAGTTCTTGTTGGTTGTAACATTTTTTACTCTTTCTATTTTTTCTTTCTCGAAATCTTTATCGAAAAGTGCACCTTTAAAAATCCAAACTTTAATACCTATAATTCCATAAGTTGTTAGAGCTTCAGCAAAACCATAGTCTATATTTGCTCTTAAAGTATGAGAAGGTATACTCCCTTCTCTTAACCACTCTGTTCTAGCAATTTCATTTCCAGCTAAACGACCGCTAACCATTATTTTAATACCTTTAGCATTTAACCTCATAGCCGATTGCATAGCTCTTTTCATTGCTCTTCTATAAGCAATTCTTTTAACCAGCTGTTGAGCAATATTCTCCGCAACCAGATTAGCGTTTAGTTCTGGTTTTTTTATTTCTTTAATATTTACATTCACTTCACTATCTGTAATCCGCATTAAATTTTTCTTAATTTTCTCAATGTCAGAACCTTTTTTACCAATAACAAATCCTGGCCTAGACGTATGAATAGAAACGGTACATTTTTTAGAGGATCTCTCTATAATAATCTCAGAAACACCAGAATTAGTAATATTTTTTTTAATATATTCTCGCATTTTAAAATCTTCGATTAAGTATTTTCCAAAATCTTTCTTCTTGGCAAACCATGTAGAATCCCATCCACGGTTTATTCCAAGTCTTAAGCCTATTGGATTAATTTTTTGGCCCATCTTTTACCTTTCTCTCACTTAATACAATAGTTATTCTACTAAATGGTTTTTTTATTGGACTAGCTCTACCTTTGGCTCTAGGTCTAAATCTTTTCATTACTAAAGATTTTCCTACATAAGCTTCTTTTACATATAAATTGTCTATATCAAACTGATTATTGTTTTCTGCGTTTGCAATAGCTGATTTAACAGTTTTGCTTACGTCAGATGAAATTCTCTTTCTTATAAAATCTAAATCTCTCAACACTTTATCAACTTTTTTTCCTCTTATATGATCTAAAACCAGTGAAATTTTTCTTGGGCTAGATCTGACATTTTTATTTATTGCTTTCACTTCATTATTATTTTTTTGCATCTTTAGCCGCTCCGGTAGTTGTTGTTGCAGCTGCTTTTTCAGCCGCTGCTTTTTTATCTGCAGGTGTGTGACCTTTAAAAGTTCTAGTTGGAGCAAACTCTCCTAACTTATGTCCCACCATCTCTTCAGAAATAGTTATAGGAATGAATGATTTCCCGTTATGTATCATAAAGCTATGTCCCACAAAATCTGGTATTATTGTCGAATTTCTTGACCAGGTTTTTATTGGTTTTTTTCCAGGGTTATTTTTAAGTTTATCAATCTTTTTTAATAAACTTGGATGTACAAAAGGCCCTTTCCAAACTGCTCTAGTCATATCTATTTCCTTTTTTTCCTTCTAGTAATAATAAATTTATCACTTCTTTTTGGTTTTCTGGTTTTTAAACCTTTTGCTGATTGACCCCAAGGTGAAACAGGGCTTCTACCTCCTGATGTTTTACCTTCACCCCCTCCATGTGGGTGATCAACTGG
>MDSZ01242082.1_pt1 | contig 11885 bp, 8 predicted proteins | sample 811201 | NCBI WGS metagenome assembly MDSZ01 (sample SAMN05326647, study PRJNA326480) | marine metagenome | isolation source: seawater | place: Indian Ocean: North | collected 2010 | reverse complement strand
TTTTATCGATGAAAGTTGCGATTGTTCATTACCACCTCGAACCAGGTGGAGTGACTCGTGTGATTGAGAACACTTTGCAGGCATGGAAAGATGCCAGCATAGAAATTGAAGCAGTGGTTCTGAGTGGGCGTCAGTATAGAGGCTCCGGCATTTCCAATGCTCATGTAGTTCAAGGCCTTGATTACACAACTCCAGAAAACGCAGTCCACGCTGAAACCTTGTCTAAAGAAATGGAAGATGTTGCCCAAATGGCATTGGGTTCAGTTCCTGACATTTGGCATATCCACAACCATTCTTTAGGGAAAAATCCAGCCTTGCCCCTCGCTCTTGCAAAACTAGCTCAAAAAGGAGCCCGCATGTTACTACACCCTCATGACTTTGCGGAAGATGGAAGGCCGGGAAATTACAAAGCCCTGTCAGAAAGCTATCAGTTTCTTTATCCGAGTTCCACTAGAATTCATTATGCAGCCCTTAATCACCGAGACCTTTCTTACCTACAAAAAATGCTGGAGGATTCGCCGAGCAAAGCCCATCTTCTTGCCAATGCAATCCCAGATTACGATGGAAATCTTGCCCATCAAAAGGTTTCATCCTTACCCGAAAATCTCTTTCTATACCCAGTCCGGGCAGTTCGTCGAAAAAACCTTGGTGAATTAGCTCTTCTTTCTCTGGTTCATCCTGAAAAGCATTTTGCCAACAGCCTAGGTCCAACTAACCCAAATTTTCAGAGCGAATTTAATCAATGGAAAAAATTTTCCTCGGAGCTTAACTTAAACTTAACCTATGGTCTTGGCGAGAAAGGCACCGCATCTTTCTTAGAAATGGTCGCTCACGCAGAAGCGATTGTAAGCACAAGTATAGCAGAAGGATTTGGGCTTGGATTTCTCGAGCCATGGAGATTTGGTAAGGGGCTTTGCGGTCGTAATATTCCAGAAATCACCAAAGATTTTGAAAATCTTGGAATCAACCTCCAAAATCTTTATCAAAGGTGCGAGGTTGGTCTCGACTTTCTAGATGAGCCCAAAAGATTAACAGCATCCATTCAAAAAAACCTAGAGGGATTTTACAGCGGTTATGAAGTTATCCTACCCAAAAATGGTGTGGATCAAGCTTACCATTCCATAGTGCAAAATGGAAAAGTGGATTTTGGTCGGTTAGATGAGTGTTTGCAGAAACAAATTTTAACTAAGCTAAGTGGTTCAAAAATCGAAGCCTCTAGAATCAGGGAACAAATCCCTTTGGATTTGCCCACAAGTGATGTAGTTGAACGGAACAAAAAGGCAGTAAAGCTCCAATTTTCTCAAATTGAGTACGGCAAGAAACTTTATTCCATCTATAATGAAGTTCTTGCAGCGAAGGATGCAGAACTCACCTTTGCTCAAGGTAGAAAGTTATTGGATGCATTCTTGAGTCCAAAAAGGCTAAACCTTCTTAGAACAAGTTAAGTTTCAACTTCATAAATTACTCCGAAGAAGAGGAAACCGGAAATTTACTTGGCTTTTTTCTTGGCTTCAAAAAGGCGTTTTTCCTTCACCTTAATAGCTTCTTTACCTATGCGGTCCCTTAAGTAATACATTCTGGCTCTCATGGTAACACTCTCCCGGTCAACTTCCACTTTGTCGATAAGGGGAGAATGCACAGGAAAGACTCTTTCTACTCCAACACCGGATGCAATACGGCGAACGGTAAAAGTTTCATGAATACCAGAGCCTTTGCGGGCAATAACAATTCCTTTAAATATCTGGATCCGTTCTTTTCCACCCTCTCGGACTTTTACATGTACATTAACCCCGTCTCCAACCTTAAAAGGTTCACGTTTTTTCAAATATTCGTTTGTTATTTCGTCGAGTAGTTGGTTATTCATAATTCTTCTTAGTTAATTTTTAGATTCAGTATTCAATAAATCGGGACGGATTCTTTGGGTTTTAATGGCGCGCTGAGCTTGCCTCCATTTAATAATCTCTTGATGATTTCCGGAAAGAAGGACCTCGGGAACTTTCAAACCTCTAAAATCATTCGGACGAGTATATTGAGGATGCGATAGTTCATTACCTTCAAAGGACTCCTCGAGTAATGACTCAGAATCTCCCAGAACTCCCGGGATATGACGTGCAATCCCATCAATCATAACAGCAGAAGCCAAGGTTCCGTTGGTAATGACATAATCACCAATACTAATTTCTCGGTGAATCAAATGATCTCTTACCCTTTGATCCACACCTTCGTAATGACCACTTAAAAAAACAAGGTGAGATTCCCCTGATAACTCTTTGGCAATATTGGTGTTAAAAGGTTCACCGTCTGGAGTTGCGAAAATAACTTTTGTATGCCTAGTTGAGACTTCTTCAATAGCCTCAAATATAGGTTCTGGTTTAAGTACCATACCGGCTCCACCACCAAAAGGGCGATCGTCCGTTTCTCTGTGTTTTCCTTTTGCCCACCGTCGAATATCAAAGGCATTAATTTCTATAATTCCAAGTTCTACCGCTTTTCCAAGAATACTCGCTTCAGCAAAACCTTCCAATGACTTGGGGAAAAGTGACAAAACGTCGAAACGCAAAGCTGGGCTCATCATGCGAATCATGGTTACCTAGTGAAAACATAATGGGAAAGAAAAGAAACAGAACGGGGTTACGAATTCCCCTCTTTTTCTCCCTTCACATCGTCCGGATTATCCCCTGAAATTTCTTCGGTTGCTTTTGCTTTGGAATCTTCCGTGCCTTCCACTTTTTCCTCCGCCTCAAGTGCTTTTTCTTTTGACTCTTCCTTTGATTCGGACTCCGCTTCCTCTGCTTTCGCTTCTGCTTCCGGTTCTTCCGCAGCTTCCACTTTTTCCTCCGCCTCAGGTGCTTCTACTTTTGCCTCTTCCTTTGATTCGGACTCCGCTTCCTCTGCTTTCGCTTCTGCTTCTTGTTCTTCCGCAGCTTCCTCTTTTTCCTCCACCTCAGGTGCTTCTACTTTTGCCTCTTCCTCTGCTTTCGCATCTGCTTCCAGTTCTTCCGCAGTTTCCTCTTTTACATCTGGTTTGCTATCTTCGGAGGTTTTTTTTGCGGATTCTTCGACAATCGGCTCAGTTTCTTCTAAAACAGGAGCCTTTTTCCTATTGGTACGATCCGCTTTTGCCTTTGTTTTTTTCTCAGCTTTTTCAAGCCATTCTTCAGGGCTCAGTCTACCTTGCTTGATGAGACTTTTCGCGGTATCGGTTGGTTGAGCCCCAACTTGCAGCCAATGATCAACACGATCCATTTTAAGTTTTAATTCTTCAGTTCGGATATGTGCTTGAGGGTTGTAGGTGCCTAGCACTTCGATAAACCTGCCATCACGGCGAGAAGCGGAAGGTGCTACCACCATACGGTAAAAGGGGGCATGACGGGAACCGTGTCTTTGCAAGCGAATCTTGATCATTTCTAGTCTTCGTAAGAGTGTTTCGAGGAATCAGTTAAAAGATTAAAAAAAACCGAAATACTAACAAATTGTCAACGCCAAAGGGGGCTTAAACAAAGCCATCTAGATGATCTTTCTCAATACAAATCTTAAAAACATGGAAATTGGCAGCGATGCAGAAAAAGCCTTTAAAGTTTTAATTTTCCAGTAACATCCCCCGAAATTCATGAAATATTTTTGCGTGTGAGGCTTGTAAATTTCAAACATATGTTTAATTTCACCCGTCAATGTCTTCAATAAGAACAAAACTTAATCCCACTCGGTCGAAAAATACCCGCAATCGATTGATTCGATCAGCAGAGCATATTTTTGCTAATCGGGGATTTGGGGGCTTGACGATTAGGGAGGTTGCCCGTCGTTCTGAATCGAACCTCGCTTCAGCTCATTATCATTTTGGTTCCAAGGAGGCTATGGTTTTGGAAATGTTGAGTTCTCGTATCAAACCAATTAATGAGAAAAGGCTCTATTATCTCCAAAAGTCTCTAAAACTTTCCGGTGGGAAACCTCTTAAAACTATTGAAATATTTAAGGCTTTAATCGTGCCCATTGGTGAAGAAATCTCTAAAAGTTCTCATTCCAGAAAAACTTTAGCTCTTTTAGTTGCAAGAAGTTTTACCGAGCCAGAGAGCTTCATCCAAAAGATGCACAGCAGATTTTTTGGTGAATTGTGTGATACCTTCATCCTTGAGCTTCATAGGGCTCACCCTCAAGCCAAAGAGCTCGACATCTATTGGAATCTTCATTTTGCCATTTCTTCCATGCTTGGAGCTTTAGCCCAACACCGCAGATTGAATGATTTTTCTGGAGGCCGTTGTGACGATGAGAATGCTCAAGATATGATCGATCGCCTTCTCGTCTTTATAACCAACGGATTCGAAGCTGGAATTAAGGCAAGATAAATGAAAATTCTCCCGCTACTTTTATTTATTCTCTATTTTTCTTTGAATTTCATGGGTTGCGTTTCTAACAAACCAGACACCAAAAATCCGAAACCAATTGAACATATCCCGACCAAATGGCTTTCATGGGATAAAAATAATAGCCATGTTCCAAAACCGATTTATTGGGTGGAAACTTTCACCAACCCTAGGCTGAATGAAGCAATCCGTATCGCTTGGAGCTCTAATCCCGAGCTAGTTGCTCAGGCGGAACAAACCCTTGCCCGGGGCGAAGAAGCAGTGATCATCGGAGCAAAATTGTCTCCTCAAGCTAATGTGGATATTTCCGGTACTCGAAGTAAAAGAAACTTGATTGGTTTTAACTTACCCAATGGGGATACTTCATTTACCAGTGACAGCTTTAATTCAGGTATTAACCTAAGTTGGGAGTTGGATTTATGGGGTAAATTGAAAAACCAAAAGAAAGCTGCAGAAAGGCGATTTAATATTGCCACTTCTGACTATGAAGGAGCTCGGCTCTCGATTGCCGGAAAAGTTGCCAAAGCTTGGTTTGAAATAATTGAAAATTCCCAACAATCCCAACTTGCATTGAAAACTATGAATACATTTGAAAAGAACCAAGCTTTTATTTCCAACCGTTTTAAAAATGGTTTGGCAACTGCCTTGGAAAACGACTTAGCAATCAATGCATACTCAAGTGCTCGTGCAACCTACTCAATGAGGAATAGGAAAAAAAGCATATCTACGAGAAAACTTGAACTGCTATTAGGCGAGTTTCCAGATGAGAAAATGGAACTAAATTCTTCTTCATTACCTGAACTTTCTGGTACTCCGCCACCTCCAACTCCTGCAAAAATTTTAGAGCAAAGACCAGACTTAATATCTTCTCGGTTACGATTGGAAGCAGCCGGCTACCAACTTTCCGCTTCCCAACTAAGTTTATTACCCGCGTTTTTAATTACGGGGGGACCAGGTAGCCGTGCTGAAAATTTTGAAGATCTACTGGATAATAAATTCCGCACCTGGGATATTGGAGGTTCTTTAACTCAACCCATTTTCCAAGGGGGTAGATTAAAAGCACAAATTCGTAGAGACGAGGCACTAAAACGAGCGGCACTTGCTAATTACAAGACCATTGCCCTTCGTGCTTTCAACGAAGTTGAAAATTTACTCTTCAATGATACCAGACTGGAGGCAGAAGAATCCTACTTGAAAAATGCCACTCAAGCAGCCCAATCAGCATCTCAAACTAGCTGGGACCGATATCAACGAGGAGTGCAAGAAATTTTTGAAACCCTGGATATTCAAAGAAGATCATTCGAGGCCGAAAGCCGACTGCTTAGCATTCGGAAGGACAGAATTCTTAATCGTATTAACCTTTATCTTGCTTTAGGGCATAATGCCCTACCGACCGAACCATGAGTCAGAAAAATAAATCCATCAGCCTAATCGCCAAGGTTCTACTCCCTATTTTCCTACTTCTCGCCATGGCTGGCTTTGCATTGCAACTTATTCGAATTCGTCCCACCCCCGTGGCAAAGGAAATCGTTCCCTTTGTCCCCTTTGTGGAAGTAATCGCGGCCAAAAAAGAAAAGTTGCGATCGAATTTAATCAATTACGGCACTGTTCGCCCGCGAACACAAACGACACTAATCGCTGAAGTTTCTGGGATTATTGAAGCCGTTGCGCCTTTTGATCAAGAAGCATCTTCGGAGGTATACCTTAGTAAAATACAATCTTTTCGAGCGGGTGGATTTTTTAGAAAGGGTGATTTACTTCTTAAAATAGAAGATATTCCCCTTCGTACTGCTATGGCTGAAGCACGGGCCAATCTTCGTAGCACCGAACTTGTTCTTATTCAGGAAAGGGAAATGGCCAAGCAAGCCAAAATCGAATGGGGAGACCGAAATTGGAGCAATGCTTCGGACTTAGTCAAACGAATCCCCCAAATCCAAAAAGCGGAAGCGGATATGCTCGCGGCAGAAGCCCGACTTCATCAGGCAGAAAATGATTTATCCCGTGCTGAACTTCGGGCCCCTTTTGAAGGAAGAATCCTTCGTACGATGGTGGATGTGGGTCAACAGGTGGGGGCTGGTTCCAGTGCAGCATTGGCCGAGATCTATGCCTTGGACACCGGCGAGATCGACCTCTCACTCAGTCGTTCAGAAATGAATTTTTTAGGCTTTAAGGACGGACAAGGAAAGAATCGAAACTTGGGGGTAAAGGTAGAGATTTTAAACGATAAAAATGAAATCATTCATTTGGGAATTCTCGACCGCTCTGAAGGTGTCGTGGACCCACGTACCCGACTGACTAAAGTGGTTGCTTCAGTGGAGCAATGTTTTACAAATCCATTTTCTAGCAAGATTGAAAAGCAAGCCTTGGAGGTCGGTCAATTCGTGAAAATGCGCTTATTGGGTAGCGAGTCTGAAGTATTTGTAATTCCCGATTCCGCCTTTCGTAATCAAGATACCATATTAATTGTCAACTCGGAAAACCAACTTTTTTCTCGAACAGTCAAAACGGTGCATCGAAATAAAAAAGAAGTTTGGATTAAAGATGGTCTAGAACCAGGAGAATTGGTTTGTATCACTCCCATAGAAATCATTTCCGAAGGAATGGATGTAAGAATTGCTGATCATTTCAGGGATGTAAATTCCTCAAAACCATGATCGCTTGGTTTGCAAAAAATGGAGTAGCTTCAAACCTGCTCATGGGAATTATTGTGGTATCTGGCATTTTTTCAATTCGTGGACTGAAGATGGAACTCTTTCCGGATTTCGACCTCGATATTGTTAACATTTATGTACAATATCCTGGAGCTGCACCTTTGGAGGTCGAAGACGGAGTTTGCAAACAAATTGAAGAAAAAATTTGGGACCTGAAAGGCATCAAAGAGATAGTGTCTTATGCCCGAGAAAACTATGGAGTAGTTTCAGTCCAGGTACTTCGAGGTACGGATGCGAAAACCCTTGCTGACGAAATTAAAGTGAGGGTGGATTCAATTTCCACCCTTCCCGCGGAAGCAGAGAAACCAACTGTCGAAGTAGCCACTCAGAAGAGAAGAGTTCTTGCTCTTGCCATTCATGGAAATTGCGACGAGAAATCACTTCGCAATTTAGCCGACAACTCGATTGAAGATTTAACCAATTTACCGGGTATCACCCAAGTCCAGATTCTGGGTATACGAAAGCCAGAAATCGGAATTGAAATTTCAGAGCAATCCCTTCGCGAGCACGGCCTTAGTTTCAGTTCAATCGCCCAAACAATTCGGGCATCATCGATCGATACCCCAGGTGGTGTAGCACGAACATCTTCCGGAGAAACCCTCCTCCGTTCGATGGGAAAAGCGAAGGTCGGTAAGGAATTTGAAAATATCCAGTTACTACCCTCTGCCGATGGCTCTAAGCTACCATTAGGGAAACTTGCAAATGTAAAAGATGGATTTCAAGACAATGTACTTTACACAAAATTCCAAGGCGAGCCTGCTGTAACTTTGCGAGTTTTCCGAGTTGGCGAACAAAACCCGATCGACATCTCTGAAAAAGTTAATGCTTATGTGAGTGAAGTTAAATCTAGCCTTCCAACCGGGGTAAGTATGACGGTTTGGCAAGACAGTTCTTATTACCTGAAAGGACGACTCAAAATGATGATTAGGAATGCTCTGCAGGGGCTATTGCTAGTGTTCTTGGTACTATCCTTCTTCCTTCGCCCTTCTCTCGCAGGATGGGTTGCTCTTGGTCTACCCATTTCATTTATGGGAGCATTCGCTTCGATGGGTTTGATGGGAGCATCGATTAATTTGGTTTCGCTCTTTGCATTCATCGTGGTTCTTGGGATTTTAGTAGACGATGCGATCGTAGTGGGTGAATCAGTCTATACCTTGGGGACCAAGGGGAAGACTCCACAAAACGCTTCGATAGAAGGTACTCATTTGGTCGCAGTACCGGTAACTTTTGCGATCCTTACCAGCATGGTCGCGTTTGTACCCATGCTTTTCCTACCTGGTTGGCTTGGGAAATTGATGCAAGATATTCCTTTGGTCGTCATTCCCGCACTTTTCTTTTCTCTGATAGAATCTAAGTTCATTTTACCTTATCATCTAAGTCTTTGCCGATTCGACAAGATGCCCAGCAACCGACTTGCAAGAATCCAAACCAAAATTTCTGAAAGCTTGGAGAATTTCATCCATTTTTACTATGAACCCTTTCTTCGTAGATGTTTACATTATAGATACTTTACGCTATCTACTTTTATTGGGCTTCTAATCGTGACCTTGGGGCTCATTATTGGAGGACATGTTCCATCTATTCGAGGAGTCCCAGCTGTACCTTCTGATTATATATCCGTGAAAATCACCATGCAGGATGGCGTTCCGGCAGCCACCACTGAAAAGGCTTTGTTGGCAGTAGAAAATGCAAGAAATCAGGTAATTGATTTCCTCGAAAATGAAGGTGAACCGAATCCATTCAAGTTCAACATGATCACGATGGGTGCCCAACCTTTTTCAGCAGGGCCAAGGAGCTCTTCTCATATAAATACTGGCTCAAACATGGGTGAAGTAAGCGTAGAATTGATTAAATCCGAGGAGCGCACCCGCTCCGCACCCCAAATTTCTGCTTTGTGGCGCCAACGGATTGGCCCTCTTCCAGGGGTCAAGCAACTTTTCTTTGGAGATGTTGCAGCTGGTGGAAGCCCAACTGCGATTGATATTGAAATTGCCGGTCAAAACTTGGAGCAAATGAAAATAGCTGCCAAAAAATTGAAATCTAAGCTTGGAACTTATGAGGGGCTTTTTGATATCTCTGATACCCATTCCGGAGGAAAACGGGAAATGAAAATTAAACTTAAACCCGAAGGTCGTTCATTAGGTTTAACCCAAGCCGACCTGGGGCGCCAAGTCCGACAAGCTTATTATGGGGAAGAAATTCAGAGAATTCAGAGAGAACGCGATGAGGTTAAGGTTATGCTACGCTATCCACTTTCCGATCGAAAAAGCCTGACCGCACTATCATCGCTTCGGGTTCGGACACCTAACGGAATTGAAGCACCCTTAGAGGAAGTTGCCAATATCGAACTTGGACAAGGGTATCCCACGATCAAAAGGTCCAATCGCTCCCGGATCATCAACATTCAATCATCAGCTGACAAAGAAATCGCAGATGTTGCAAGAATTGAAAATAATTTAGAAGAAAACTTTATTCCTCTCCTACGCCAAGAATTTAAAGATCTAAAGTTTTCTTTCGTCGGGGAGAAAAAGGAACAAAGTGAGTCTGATTCTGGTCTTGCTCAAGCTGGAGGAATTTCCCTTTTCGTTATTTATGGACTGCTTGCAATTCCGTTTCGGTCTTATTTGCAGCCATTTCTTATTATGTCGGTTATTCCGTTCGGCTTAATTGGTGCAGTCTTCGGACACTTCTTATTTGGATTACCATTGAGTCAACTTTCACACTTTGGTCTGGTTGCCTTAACGGGGGTTGTCATTAACGATAGTTTAGTTCTCGTACATTATGTAAACAAGAGAGCCAAAGAAATGCCTCTCCTTGAAGCTGCCAAACAGGCGGGTGCTGCTCGGTTTAGGGCTATTCTGCTCACCTCCCTGACCACTTTTGTTGGATTACTTCCAATTCTCTTTGAACGAAGCCTCCAAGCTCAATTTCTTAAGCCGATGGCGATAGCGATAGGCTTTGGGGTTTTATTCGCTACTTTCATCACTCTAATTATGGTACCTTGCCTATACCTAATCCTCGAAGATTTAAAATGGATTGCCCGAAAAATAATTAAGATATTAGGACTAACTTTCGGCGAGAAAAAGCCAGTGAAAATACTAGAAGAAGTAACCCGCTAGAAACGCTAGGGGTGCTCTCCTATTCCTAGAATTGTCTCAAAATTAGGCTCTGTATCTTCCTTCGCAACGGTTTCAACCCTAGCTTTCTTAAAACCAACTTCTTTAATCATCTTGTAAAGGTCATTTTCCCTGAAACCAAGCCATAAATCCCCATAATTTTCACGGGCTTTTTCGAAATTATGTTTTTTAAGATCTAAGACAACAAGTTGACCGCTCGGTTTTAAAATTCTATAGGCTTCCTCAAGTGCTTTTTTCGGGTGTTGAGCGTGATGGAGAGATTGGCTCATTAAAGCTAAATCCACGCTTTTGTCCTTGAGTGGCACATTCTCAATATCTCCTTGTTTATAAACAAGATTAGCTAGATTTTTCTTTTTTGCGAGATCGGTACCAAGTCGCACCATACTTTTCGAACTGTCGATGCAGAATACTTTTTTTGCTCTCTCCGCTAATAATTGAGAGATCATCCCCTCCCCTGCACCCAAGTCAGCGACCACAATGTAAGGAACTAAGCGAAAAAGAAAATGTCCGATTGATTCCCAGGATCTGCCCGGCACATAATGCTTTCCCAACCTATCCGCAACTTCTTCAAAATATTTTTCGCTCTCTGATCTGCGACGCTCTAAAATACGGGTCAATCCAGATTGGTCACTATCCCAAAAGTCTTCATCTGAGTCTTCAGCCAAAGCCGTACGGACGATGTCATACCTTGGCGATTTATCCAAACTCAAAGCATAAAAAGTTTTCTTACCGTCTTTTCGATCCACAACCATTTGATTGCGACGTAGTAGAGACAGATGTGACGAAATTCTGGATTGGCCCATTTCTAGAATCTCTTGTAATTCAGCCACGGAAAGCTCTTCTCGAGAAAGAAGTCGAAGCATCCGCAAACGAGTGCTATCTGACAATACTTGTAATATTTCTGTAATCTTCACGACTTCCTTCGAACAAGATTTAACCTAGCCCTGAATATGGCAAACGAAAAGAATGAAACCTAGAACTCGCAAAAATGCGGGTCCTAGAAATAGAGAAAAAATTACTGGGAATCTACCCAGCGAGTCAGGCCTTCAATTTTCCAGCTTTGCACATTACCTTCAACTTCGGTTTCAACGGTTTCACCGATTTTTTTACCAAGCAGTCGTTGCCCTAGTGGCGTAAGGTAGGAGAGAATATTGTTATCAGGGTCACTATCCCATGCACCTAATATTACATATTTTTGAGACTCACCAGAATTGGAGTCAGTTAAATTCGCAACCGAACCAATCCCAACGAAATCAACAGGCGCATCCTCAAAATTGGTCGGTTTTGCACGCATTAAATCCGTTTGCAATTCGGACTGTCTAGACAGAAGGACTTTCTGTTCATCTTTTGCCATTTGGTACTCCGCATTTTCGCGTAAATCACCAAGCTCACGAGCAGCCTCAATGGCCTGTGAATTGGCTGGGATTTTTTCTTTATTCAAAAGTTCGAGATCATCCATTTTCTGATCATAGCTCTTTTGGGAAACGATCAAGCTGTCATCTGTCACTTGTCCGCTAGAATCTGGGGAGTCATCTGAGCCCTGCTCTCCATCTAAAACTGCCTGAATCTCAGGATATCTTTTTATAAAACGAGCAAGCAGTGATTTCTTGCTTAGGTCCTCAAATCCAGGATTGAGGATTAAGGCTTGTGCTAAATCTTTCGCATTTTCAGCAGTA
>MDSZ01181967.1_pt1 | contig 11886 bp, 9 predicted proteins | sample 811201 | NCBI WGS metagenome assembly MDSZ01 (sample SAMN05326647, study PRJNA326480) | marine metagenome | isolation source: seawater | place: Indian Ocean: North | collected 2010 | reverse complement strand
CTCCTATAAGAGTAGCTACAAAATGGATTAAAATAAATACAGGAAGAAAGCAACCTTTTTTTGAATTTAGGGGTGAAAATCCACCAAATGGATCAATTATTAATTTTTATAGTAGTAATAATTATAAGGGAAAATTAACTGTAACTAATATATCAGGTTTGAATGTTTATTCAAAACCAATTTCATTCAATAAAGGAATTAATAGATTTATTTGGCCTTTAGAACTTGAAAGAAATAAAGATGAATTAAATAGATACAAAGAAAAATTTATTGAATTAGTAAACTATTTGAAAGATATTGTTACAGATAGAAAAATTCTATCCTCTTTAGATTTTAGTAAAACAAAATCTTTTAATGAAATAAATAAATTAAGAAAAATTCTTCTTGATAATTATGGTATGTATGCTGGAGGAAAAAAAATATTCGGTGATAAGGTTTATAAAAAATTTGATGCACCAGTAGGAAATTATAAAATTTATATAGAATTAGATAATGGAGAAATATACACAGATATAATTAATATTAGAGAGGACCCTATTAAATCTAATTAATATTACTTTTAGAAAGTCTTATTAAAAATTCAGCAGTAGCTTTATTAACCTTCATTTGATTTTCGAATAACATAAAATGATGAGTATCATCAACTATAACCATTGTCTCCATATAAACTTTTTTATTTCTTAATCTTTGAACAAGATCAGTACTCTGCCTGAAATCTACATTTCTATCATCATCGGCATGAATTATTAATACAGGAGATTCCCATGTATCAATATCAGAAACTGGAGATGATTGCCATGCAGTACTTCTACCAAGCTCATAATCGGAAGGTTTTTCATAGTAATTAGAGTTTAGGTAACCATATCTTGTCCAGTCATGTACACCATGAATATCAACACCTCCTGCAAATAATTCTGAATCTCTTGCTAACGCCATTGCTGTTAAAAAGCCTCCATAACTACCCCCATAAACGTAAATTCTTTTTGGATCTACATTTTTTTGAGACTTCAACCATAAACCAGAAGCTTTAATATCTTGATATTCAGAAGCTCCTTTAGCTCTTCCATCAATTGGATTATGAAATTCATATCCATATCCAATTCCTAATCTGAAATTTACTGAAATCACTATAAATCCTTGATTTGCTAAATATTGATTTAAAGCATATGCATTAGAATAATAAGAAGAATAATGCCATCCTAATAACATTTGTCTAGGAGGACCTCCGTGAATATAAACAACAGCTGGTTTATTTTTTTTACCATCATTTTTTTCAAATTTTGTTGCATGAATTTCCAAACCATCCAAAGAATTAAATTTTATTTGGGTAGGTATAACCATGTTTTTTGATGGAAAATCATTAGGAATTCTGTTTTGAGACAATATTTTTTTTGAGTTTTTTTCTAAGTTCATTATAGTTGGAAGAGGAGGCCTTGTAGAAGTAGCACTTATGTATGCAATATTTTTTAAATCCCCCGTAACTAGTGGCGTCCACTCTAATCCTTTTCCATTTGTTAATACCTTCATATCAGGTTTATCTACCGAAACTTTAACGATATGTCTTCTATCAATATCATATTTATCATTACCTGTGTTAGCAGTAAAAACAAGTGATTTTTTATCAGGAGAGAGTTTTATATATTCACACATAAATTCACCTGGTGTAAGAAGTAATTCTTCTCTCCCATCTTCTAAAATAGAATAAAGATGAGGCCACCCATCATGATAAGAAAGAAAAACAATTCTATTATTTGCCCAATGTAAATTTGTACCTCCATGAGTTCTTGGAAGTGATCCCCTTAGAGTTTTAGGTGGTTCCCACAATACTGTAGATTTTGAAGAATTTAATTCAGCCTTAACAATTTTCCAAGGAATATGCCTTGCACCAAGAAATGAATCAGGCTTTCCAGCTGCTCCAGGTCGTCTAATAAAAACAATTTCGGTGCCATCAGGAGACCATCTTGGAGACGAATCTCTATCAAATGATGGAGCAAGCCATTTAATTGGAATATCTTCATCTTCAAAAATTCCTATAAATGATCTATCAGTCCTATATGATACAAATGCAATTTTTGTGCCATCAGGAGACCATAAGTGTGATCCACTTCTACCTCTTGAATGAAAAAGTTTTTTTGGTTTTCCATCTCCATCAATGGATGCTGTCCATAATTGACCATTTTTAATATATGCAATTTTATTACTATTGGGTGAAATAACGGGATTAATTCCTTCATCAATTAAAATAGGATTTCCACCTGAAAATGGGAAACTCCAAATTTGCACTTTTGGTGGAAATGAATTAAAAGTTGGGTTTACAGGTAATTCATCATCCCAGTTAGACCCAAAATCACCACCTCTTACATAAACTACCCAATTTCCATCAGCAGAAATTGAAAGACTTGAAAGTTCCTGACCGGTATCTTCCATATAAGATGTTAACCTTCTTGGATTAAATTCAGGACCTTCAGCAACATAAATATTTCTTAATCCTTTTTCATCAAATGCCCACGCAATTTTAGAAGATTTAATTGATCCTACTAATTCATTTGGGAATGGATAAGATTTTATTTGATCTAAAGTAAAATTTTGAGAAAATAAATCAAATGATAAAATTAGTAAGAGTAAAAAGAAATTATTTTTCATAAGAAATCATTTTTATATGAGAATATAAACTTATTAAAAAAAGAATAAATGCAGCCCACATTAAATAAATAAAATGAGAGCTTGGTATCCAATTGTAAGCTAAAATTAAATTAACAATTAATAAAGTTCCTAAAACATAAAATATCCTTATTCTCACGTAAGGCAATTTTAATATTTTTTCAGATGAAAATGCTAGAAGAAATGTACCAATACCGACTACATATAAACCTAAAAACCTATATATCTGAGTTAAATATCCTGACAACGTTTTATTTTTTTCAGATGAAAAAAGCTCATCAAAAGTCATATTTAATCGTTCCTCATTGGCAAGTTGATCTAATATCCATGGTTCATCCGAAATCATCCATCTTACTCCAGATATTATTAAAGTTATACTTATTAAAAGAAGAGGTATTCTTAAAAAATATTTTGTCATTTACATCTAATATTTTGCAGAGGTTTTTGGTAATGTTTTAGATATAAAGTCTCTAATATCATCATTAGAATTTTTTAAATCCTCCCTCCTTAAATACATCATATGTCCACTCTCATATCCTTTAAAATACAATCTATCTTTCATCTTTCCACTTGGATCTATATGCCACATAGTATACTTTGCATCATAATACTGTGTAGCTCCATCATAATATCCAGACTGAATCAATACATTAAGAAATGGGTTTTTGGCCATAGCTTGTCTTAAATTATCTCCTGTTCTATCATTATCTCTATTCCATGGCCTAACATTTCCCCAAACATTATAATTCATATTGGTTTCATATTTTAACTCATTTTTTAAATAGTATTGCATTGCAGGCGTAAAAGCATGGTCCCATGCATCAAGCTCAGGATAACTACCAACTGTCACACCAGCATTTTTTTTATCTATACCTCTATACCTTGAGTCTAGTCTTCCTAATATGAAGCCTTCATCGTACAACAATTTCTTCCAAAAGTATTGATTTGTAACGTCAAGATTATTGTCAATGAAATCTCTTTCACTTAAACCTGAATATCTTCCAGCAGCATTAGCTACTTCTTTTCTTTTTTCATCTGAAATTGAATTTCCAAGTGCAATTGCAGGTAAAAACTCATTAATCGTGAACTTTTCAACCTCATCCAATAAATCCAAAAGATTTTTACTTTGTAAATCTTGTTTTAACTTTTTGTGATACCATGCTGTGGCCGCAAAGTATGGTAATCTTAAAGCAGAATTAACAGGCCCGTCTCTTTTGATTCCAAGACCAGTAGGTGAAACTAAAATCACACCATTTAAATATGTGGTATGCCATCTACTTTGAAGTTCTAATGCAAGTCCAGAACATCTTGTTGTACCATAACTTTCACCTATAAGATATTTTGGTGAAAGCCATCTATTATATTTATTAATAAAATCTTCTATCCACTGAGCTAAATATTTTATATCAGAGTTAACACCAAAAAAATTTGATCTATCATAGTCTTTATCAAGAATTCTTGAAAGACCTACATTTACTGGATTAACATATACAATGTCTGCTACATCAATAATTGAATATGGATTATCTTGAATACCATATGGCTGAATTGGGAAACCTTCATCATCTATATTTAATGTTCTAGGACTAGTATATCCCATATGCATCCATATGGATGCTGCTCCAGGTCCTCCATTAAAAGAAATAAAAATAGGTCTATTTTTTACATCCTTAACATCCGTTCTTTTGTAATATGTATAAAATAAAGTAGCTACAGCTTTATCATCCTCACTCCAAACAGGAAGTGTGCCTGCTGTTGCGGAATAAGGTATTTTAATTCCACTAACTGTAACAAAATGATTTGTAACCACACTACTTTCTGCCTCAATACTTCTTGTTTGCGAATATAAATTAGTTAAAAAAATAGTTAAAAAAATTATTTGGGTTATTGTTGTTTTCATTTAAAAAAAATTTAATAATTAAATATATTAAATAATTATTGAACAACTTATTTAGCATTATTAAACTTGTATAAAATAATTCAATAAATATCAATATGTTAGATGATAAAAATTCTCATCCAAGGGATAAAAGAATAAAATTTGATATAGAAAATCATATTTATTCAGTTGATGAAAAAAAAAATTATATTTCAGTCACACAATTAATAAGTAATTTTTTTCCACGCTTTGATAAAGATTATTGGGCTAATAAAGAAAGTATCAAAACTGGTATACCAAAAGAAGAAATAATTCAAGAGTGGGAAAAAAAAGGAAGAAAAGCACGAGAAGCTGGAACTAATATGCATTTACAAATTGAAAACTATTATAATGATATTGAATATGAAAAAGATGCTGAAATATTAAAGTTTTTAGAATTTGAGAAAAAATATATTAAGGATAAATACAAACCCTTCAGAACTGAATGGAAAATATTTGATGAAGATAGTTTTCTGGCTGGGACAGTTGACATGGTTTATGAAAAAAAAGAAGGTGAATTATTTATTTTTGATTGGAAAAGAAGTAAAAATATAATTAAAAAAGATGGAACTATTGATAATAAAAATCCATTTGAAAATGGAAAAAAAGGGTTAAGTCATCTTAGTTCTACAGATTATAATAAATACACACTACAACAAAATATTTATAAATATATTTTGGAAAAAAATTATGACAAAAAAATTTCAAGTATGAACTTATTAATTCTTCATCCAAATTATTTGACCTTTCATATAGTTCAATTAAATGAAATGAAAGATGAAACAGAATACTTAATTCAGAAAAGTAAGAAAAATAAAGTATAATGAAAATTAGTTATCCTGCTGTTTTGGATGGTGGATTATCTTACCCATTAGAAAAAAATGGTTTCAACCTTACAAAAGACTTATGGGTATCTGAATTGTTAATATCAAATCCTAAGGCAATTAAAAACGCACATATTGATTATTTAAATTCTGGAGCTGAAATTTTAACTTCTTCAAGCTATCAAGCCTCATTTAATTTGTTGAAGAATCGTGGATACAATAAATCAAAATCCAAAAAAATAATTTTGAATTCGATAGAAATTTTAAATCAAGTTAAAAAAAAAACTAATAAAAATTTTATCATAGCGGCAAGCATTGGTCCTTATGGCTCTTCTTTAGCAGATGGTTCTGAATATAGAGGGATTAATAATATCAGTGATGAAAAACTTTACGAATTTTATAAAGATAAAGTTGATGTTTTAGATAAATCCACTGCAGATTTACTGGCATTTGAAACCGTACCTAGTTTTAAAGAAACTAAAGTAATATCAAGAATTTTAAAAAATACTAAAAAAATGTCCTGGATTTCATTTAGTTGTAGAAACGAAAAGGAAATAAATGATGGAACTTCTATAGAAAAATGTTGTGAACTTCTAAAAAATCAACCTAAAGTTTTTGCAATTGGAGTTAACTGTACATCTCCTATATATATATCAAAATTGATAAAAGTAATTAAAAAAAATACTCATAAAAAAATTATTATATATCCAAATTCAGGAGAAAAATATGATGGCGAAAAGAAAATCTGGAAAGGGAACATAATCCATTCTTTTGAATCATACATTGATGAATGGTTGAATTTAGGTGTAGATATTTTAGGAGGCTGTTGTAGAATTGGTCCAAAGGAAATAAAAAAAATAAAGTCAAAAGTAGATAAACTTAAACTAGAAAAACATAATAATTTTTCAAAACAATTAAATAAATTAAAAGCTGATCCAATTATGAAATTTTTAATTTCAAAATTTGGAAAAAATATTGATATAACTGATAGATATAATCCTAATTTTTCAAAAGCAATATCAGATTTAATAATTGAACAACAAATAAGTTTTAAAGCAGCTATTACTATAAAAAAAAAATTTAATCTATTAATTGAAAATTTAACTAATAATCAAATTATAAAATTACCCGCGAAGCATTTTCAAAGTATTGGGATTTCAAAAAGAAAAATTGAATATATAAAAAATGTATACAAGTTTTTTAAAAGTGAGCATATTAATATAACAGAAATGTCTGATGAAGAAGTAATAAATTTATTAACTAAAATTAAAGGAGTTGGAAAATGGACTGCTGAAATGTTTTTAATATTTAACTTATTTAGAATAAATATTTTTTCAAATAAAGATCTTGCCCTAATTAATAGTGTAAAAATTAATTATGGTATTGAAAACTTAACAGAAAAAAAGCTTAAAAAAATAGTTAGCTCATGGGAGCCATACAAAACCATAGCATCATTATTACTTTGGAAATCAATTGAAGAAAAAATTTTTTATAAATAAATTTTATTCTGGAACTCTTATTTTATTAACCAATTCTTCTATATGTTTTGGAGGCGGAGAAGATAATTTTGAAACAATTATTGAAACACAAAAATTACATAACATAGCAATTGATCCAAAACCTTCAGGAGAAATTCCAAACCACCACTCAGATTTTGGAGGAATATCTCCAAACCAACCTAACTTAAACTTTATCATATAAAATAACATAAGTGTAATTCCAACAATCATTCCACTAATTGCTCCTTCCTTATTAATTCTTTTTGAAAAGATTCCTAAAATTATTGCAGGAAAAAATGAAGCAGCGGCAAGACCAAATGCTAACGCTACAACTGCCGCAACAAAGTCTGGAGGGTTATAAGCAAAATAGCCAGCTATAAGAACAGCTAAAAATGCTGAAAATCTTGCAATTATCAATTCATTTTTTTGGCTAATTTTTGGTAACAATATTTTTTTTACTAAATCATTTGAAATTGCAGTAGATATAACTAATAATAAACCAGCTGCAGTTGAAAGAGCAGCTGCAAGACCTCCAGCTGCAACTAATGCAATAACCCATGATGGTAGATTCGCAATCTCTGGATTTGCCAATACCATTATATCATTATTAATTATTAATTCATTTGTATCTGAATTTACATAGTTTATAATTCCATCACCATTCTTATCTTCAAATTTAATAAGTCCAGTATTTTCCCAATTCTTAAACCATTCAGGCATTTTTGAATATTCTTTATTACTTACTGTTTCAATTAAGTTAAGTTTTGAAAAAACGGAAACAGCAGGTGCAGTAGTGTACAAAATAGTAATAAATAATAAAGCTAAACCTACAGATTTTCTAGCATCACTAACCCTTCGAACAGTAAAAAACCTTACTATCACATGAGGTAATCCCGCTGTTCCTACCATTAATGCCAATGTAATACAAAAGACATCAATCATTGATTTTGATCCAGTTGTATATTCATTAAAACCTAAATCCCTAGATAATATATCTAATTTTTCAAGAAGATAAACTCCGGAACCATCATTAAGAGTAGAACCCATACCGATTTGAGGAATAATATTTCCAGTCATTTGAAAGGATATAAAAAAAGCAGGCAACATAAAAGCAAAGATTAAAATACAATATTGAGCAACTTGAGTATACGTAATACCTTTCATACCACCTAAAATTGCATAAAATAAAACAATAACCATTCCTACAACTACACCAACTTCAAAAGAAACCTCTAAAAATCTAGAAAAAACAATTCCAACACCTTGCATTTGACCTGCTACATATGTGAAAGAAACAATAAGAGCACAAAAAACAGCAACTAATCTTGCATAAGTTGAATAATATCTTTCACCAATAAAATCAGGTACAGTAAATTTTCCAAAATTTCTTAGATATGGCGCAACTAATAAAGCTAATAATACATATCCACCGGTCCATCCCATAAGATAAACTGAACCATCATACCCAGCAAAAGCAATTATCCCTGCCATAGAAATAAATGATGCGGCAGACATCCAATCAGCAGCAGTAGCCATACCATTAGCAAGTGGAGAAACTCCTTTACCAGCAACATAAAATTCACTAGTTGATGAGGTTCTTGACCAAATTGCAATAGAAATATATATTAGAAAAGTAATTCCAACTATAATATATGTCCAAGTTTGTACATCCATTTATTAATTATTTTTTATCTAAACCATATTTTTTATCTAGTTTATTTATGAGAAAAACATAGATAAAAATTAAAATAACAAATACATACATTGAACCTTGTTGAGCAAACCAAAATCCTAATTTGAAACCACCAAATGTTATTGAATCTAATTTTTCTTTAAATAAAATTGACAGACCAAAAGAAACAAAGAACCATATAAATAATAATATAACAACATATTTAAGGTTTTCTTTCCAGTAATTATTATTTTGATTTTTCAATATGATAAAATTTAATAAATTTAAGCTTTCTGTTAAATAAATTAGACAATATGAAGTTACTTAATTTAATTCTATTAATATTAATTAGTTTTGAAATTCATTCTCAGGATATTCTTAACTTAAAAGATCGAGCAAAAGTTATAGAGGAAATTCAAAAAGATAGATTTGATAACCTTTTACCAAAACTTATGGAGGAGACAGCTATTGATATGTGGGTAATTATAACTAGAGAATATAATGAGGATCCAGTTATAAAGACACTACTACCACCGACATGGCTTAATGCCAGAAGAAGAACTATTTTAGCTTTCCACTATGATAAAAAAACAAAAATTTTAGAAAAAGTTGCAATAGCTAGATACTCATTTGGAAAAAATATTCCGTCTATTTGGAACAAAGAAGAAGAGCCAAATCAAATAAAGGCTTTAGTTAAATTTATTGAGGAAAAAAATCCAGATAAAATAGGATTAAATTTTTCAGATCATTTTGCATTAGCTGATGGTATAGTTAAAACAGATTATGAGTTATTTATTAATAATCTTCCAAGTAAATTATCTAAAAAAGTTGTTTCAGCTGAGGAACTTGCCATAAGATGGATCGAAACAAGAACAGAAAAAGAAATGATTATTTATGATCAGTTAGTAGAAATAACACATGGTATTATAAATGAAGCTTTTTCAACAAATGTAATAACACCCGGAGTTACTTCAACCAATGATGTTGTCTGGTGGATGAGAGAAAAGGTCAAAAAACTTGGTCTTAAAACTTGGTTTCATCCAACAATTGATGTTCAAAGAAATGAGATAAGTGATCTTTATGCTTTTGATGGTGAATCAAAATTTGATATTATTTTACCAGGAGATTTAATTCATTGTGACTTCGGAATAACTTACTTAACATTAAATACGGATTGCCAAGAATTAGCTTATGTGTTAAAACCACATGAGACCAAAGCGCCAGACTATCTTGTTAAAGCATTAGATGAAGGAAATAGAGTTCAAGATATTTTCACTAATCTATTTGAATACAAAAAAACTGGTAATCAAATACTAAAAGAAGCCTTAGAACAAGGAAAAAAGGAGGGATTAAGACCTCAAATTTATACCCACCCTTTAGGAACCTTTGGGCATTCCGCAGGAACTACTTTAGGTATGTGGGATTCTCAAGGTGGAGTTCCTTTTACTGGTGATTTTCCTATGAACTACAATACAGTTTACGCAATTGAATTAAATACTAAGGTATTTATTAAGGAATGGAACAAAGATATTAGAATAATGCTAGAAGAAGCAGGTGTATTTGAAAAGTCAGGTTTTAGATATGTAAACGGAAGACAGACTGAATTAATTTTAGTTGGAGGTAAAAGAAACCATTTAGGAAATTAAAAAGAGTCTACTTTCAAATAAGCATCAACTAATGCTTTTTCACCTTCAATACCTTGCATAGAATTACCATGTTCCATGCCAAGGATACCATCATAACCTTTTTCATATATAAACTTAAATACATTTTTATAATTTATTTCACCTGTTAATGGCTCCTTTCTACCAGGATTATCTCCAATTTGAAAATATGCAATTTCATCCCACGAATCATCTATATTAGGAATTAAATTACCCTCTTGAATTTGCTGATGATAAATATCAAATAAAATTTTACATGATGGAGAATCTACAGCTTTACAAATTTGAAAAGCTTGAGGACTCTCTGTTAGAAATAATCCCGGATGATCTCTAAAGTTTAAAGGTTCTAATACCATCACCAGATTATGAGGTTCTAAAATATCAGATGCTCTTTTTAAAGTTTCAATTACATTTGAGGTTTGGTAGGATATATCTTTTCTTAAATCTAAACTTCCTGGAACCACTGTCATCCATTTTGCATTTACTCTTTTAGCTACTTCTATAGAATTCCTAATATCATTTAAAAAATCATTTCTATAATCATCATCTCCACTAGATAGATTGGGCTTATCCCAATATATTTTATGGGCAACAAAAACACCCATTTTCATTCCTCTTTTTACTAGAGTTTTAGATATTTTTTCTTGAAGAGCTATTGATCTTGATTTCATACCATTATCCTCAAAAGCTCTAAAACCAAGATCAGCCATATAATTAATTTGATCTATTGGATCATCACCCACATTATTTTTGAACATGCCCAAATGTGGTGCGTAATTCAATTTAAAATTATTTTTTGATAACACATTAAAAGGAAATAATGCACCAATTGATAATGCAAATGAAAATTTATGAATAAAAGTCCTTCTAAGCATATATGCTAATTAAATAAATTTAGTTTTTCCTGGAACAGGAATTTTATAATTACCATTAGAATCAGGTAAAGTTGGAGCTTCAGAGTTCCAAGACAAATTATCTGGCACTAAATTTTCTTTAGAATTCATAATTTGATCCCAGGTAATTTTCTTTCCGGTATAAGTCGCCATTCTACCCATAATTGCTGAAAGAGTACTTTTAGCTGCATTTTCTGTATCTGATATTACTTCACCATTTCTTATGGATTGAAATAGTTTATCATGTTCAACTTGATATGGATTTGGATCATCTGACCAAGATCTTGGGTATTTATACGTAAGTTCTTTGTTTAAATCAAAAATTTCACCTTTTCCTAAAACAATAGAACCTTTAGATCCTTGAAAAACTTCATCAACTCTACTTTCTGTTCCCTTTTGATGTCTACACTGGCTTGATACAACAGCACCACTCGGGTAATGAAATTCTACAAAATGATGATCGAATATCTGACCATGTTCCTTTCCATTTCTTACTTCTCTTCCTCCCATACCTTGTGCATATGAAGGGTATTCTCCAATAAACCAATTTGCAACATCAATATTATGAATATGTTGCTCTAAAATATGATCTCCACATATCCATGTAAAATAGTACCAGTTTCTCATTTGATATTCAAGTTCCGTTTGATTAGGTTTTCTTTTATTTGTCCATACTCCCCCATCATTCCAATAAACTTGTCCAGACACTATTTTTCCAATGTCTCCAGATTTTACTTTATTATGTAGATTAATAT
>MDSZ01151710.1_pt1 | contig 11886 bp, 9 predicted proteins | sample 811201 | NCBI WGS metagenome assembly MDSZ01 (sample SAMN05326647, study PRJNA326480) | marine metagenome | isolation source: seawater | place: Indian Ocean: North | collected 2010 | reverse complement strand
TAGATAAACATATGTTTACTATGTTTAAAAAAGATAAAGATAGAAAAGTATGTGATGCTATTAATTTATTATTTAAACGTAGAGAAAACTTAGAAATTTTTAACAAAAAAGCTCTTTACATATATATTCGTGAAATTACTAATGTAGATACTCCAGTAATTACTAAAGTAACTAAAATACTTAAAAAACTTTATATTAGGTTACATGAAGAATATCGCAAAAATAGTTATATAAAAATTTAATTTGCTATATTTATAATAAAATATAGTATGGATTCATTAAACCAAATAATATTTGATGATAAATCTTTTTCGGATTTATTAAAAGAAATACACAAAAATCAAAGTAAAAAATCAAAACAATTAGCTAGTTTAATTGCTGAATTGCGTCCTCTTATTACTAATTTAGGAGATGCTACTGTAGTAGTTCCATTAATTAAAGAATATATGGAAATCAGTGTTAAAAATGATGACCAATTAATAAAAATGGCATCTATAGTCCAACGCTTATCTACAGGAAATGCTAATACAGGAGATGGAGGTATGTTAACTGAAGAAGAAATGGAACAACTTCAACAAGTAGCTGAAGAGATATCAAAAAGTGTTGAAAAACCTAAACAATTAAAAAAACCTGAATAAAGTGAGCTTATCAAAAAGACATATACCAGAAATGACTGCTGCTAGGGTTGTAGATATAGTTCTAAATACTGATTCTTTATTAGCTCAAAAAATAGCAGGTATAGATGGACATGGTGCTGTAGGTACTATAGCATGTGAAATTGTAGGTGAAGAAAATGAACAATATGATGCTTACATATATGCAAGACCTCTTAACGATCACATAAAATATTATCCTTTAAAAAACGAAATAGTAATTTTAATTAAAACAGTTTCTAGACTTATATATAAAGAAAATAATAAACCAGAATGGTATTATATGTGTAATATTAATATATGGGGTAATCAAAACCATAATTCTCTTCCTTTACATTCTAAACTTGAAATGCTTAGAGAATCTGCTACACAAACATATTTAGATAATTTTGTAAGTCAAAATTCATCAGAAGAAAGTAATGAAGATCCTAATTCTGACTTAGAAATAGATCATGGATTTTATTTTAAAGAACAAAACACTATAAAACCTTTATTACCTTATGAAGGTGATTATATATTAGAAGGTAGGTTTGGAAATTCTATAAGAATGGGATCTACTGTAGATAATTCTTTACTAAAACCAAGTGAACAAAATATGTGGAGTTCTGATAGTTCTATAGGAGAACCTATTACTATAATAAGTAATGGTATGTCTAAAGATCCTAAAATATATCAAAATAATCCTAACAAAATCGAAACAGATGCTGTAGATAAACCTTGGATTCATACTGTTGAAGATATTAATAATGACCCTTCAAGTATATATTTAACCTCAAATCAAAAAATCATCAATTTCCAACCTGCAGGGGTAGGACATAGATCTATGATAGCAGATTCTTTAGAAGAATCTTCAACTATTGATTCTTTAACTTCTGCTACTAGTTATATAGAACATCCTAAACTAAGTAATGATTTACTACCTACTAATAATAAAGAAGATGTATATTTAAAACCAGCAAAAGTACCTAATTTAGAAGAAGAAAATGCTAAAGAATCAGCACTTATAGATTTATCACAAAAATATTCTTCTTTATTAGAAGATAATACTAATAATGAAAATCCTATACCAGGATCTTTTATAGAAGAAACTCCTTTTTATATAATAGAAGGAACTACAGATACTAATAATCTTAGTTTTGGATCAGATCCTGAAGCATTATTTGATAATAATAATGCAACTACACAAGTAACTACAAATGAAGATGGTAATTTTCAAGAAAACATAGATTTTGGTATGAGTATAGGTTCATATTTTAAATTAATTCATTTAATATCTTCTCCTAAATCTTCAAATTTAGATTATACTAATGTTAATAGTCAACATCCTGGAGCTATCTTTACAAGAGATACTTTAGGATTTTATGTAGAAATAGATGACAATGGAAGAAAAAAAATAATAACAAAAGATTTTATTGGAATTGCAAGTGAAGGAAATCAATATCATCCTACTTCTTCCTATAATATAATATCAAATATTCCTCAAATTGATCCTATAGATCAAAGTATTTTAGAAGAAGGATCCTTTACTTATAGTAAAACTGACGTAGAATTAATTAGAGAAGCAGAATCTAATTTATTTGGTAATTATAGTAGTTATGGAATAAATAATTACCCAGGCATTGACCCTTCTATAAGTGCTACAACTATAATAACAAATTTAGAAAAATTATTTGTTAATGTTATAGACCCTCTTATTGAAGCAGGATACGGTGTAAATATAGTATCTGCATATAGAAGTAAAGCATTAAATAAAACTTTAGAAAGAAATCCTTCAAATAGTGAACATATATATGGTTACGCTGTAGATATTAGAGACCCTTCAGGAGGTAATAATCAAGGGTTATTTAATTATATTAATGATAATTTAGAATTTACAAAATTAATGTGGGCTTTTCCTGAAAAAGAAGAACATTCATGGATTCATGTTTCATATATAGAAGGAAAATTATTTAAAACAACAACTTTAGCTTCTGAAAAAGATCAATTTCATAATTTATATAAAGGAATTAGAAGAGGTATGAATAAATATTATCAAGATAATATAACAAAAGCTATAAATATTTCAATTTAAAAATAATGGCAGAAAGTAATTTATATAACCATAAAGCAGATTATTATGTACCTGAACCAGTAGATATGTATAAAGGTTCTCAAGTAATAATAAATTCAGATAGATTAGTATTTAATGCTAAAAATGATTCTTTATTAGCATATTCAGATAAAACAATAGGGTTTAGTACTCATGGAGGAATATATTTTGATACTGGAACTAATAATGAAGAAAGTAAAAATCCTAGTAGATTTGTAGTTAATTCTCCTCAAATATTTTTAGGTTTAAAATCTGGATTAGATGAAGGAAAGTTACCTACTGAAAGAGCAGTATTAGGAAGTGAACTAAGATATTGGTTAGCTAGGTTAGTAGGAATAGTAGAAGATATATTAGATGATTTAGAAGATAGTTATTCACTTATAAGTACACCTACAGGAACCCCTACTGTTCCTAATACAGCAAATGCAACTATAATAAATTTAAGGAAACGTCAATTATCTTTTTTAAGAAATGATTTAGCTGTAGACGATTTAGATCAATTATTAGAACCCGAAAAATGTAGATTTTTAAGTAAAAGAATAAAAATAGTATAATATGTCCTGTGGAAGAGTAGCCCCCCAACAAAATATAAAAGCACAAATAGATGTAGCTGTTAAAAAAGCAATGGTTGAAGCTCAAATAAGACTTGAGAATGAAGCTAGAAAAAAAATTTTAGAATTAAAAAATAAATTACCTACACCTCAAGAATTGCTTGAAAAATTATCATCACTTTTATGTAGCCCTGAAGCTATGGCAAAGATGGAACAAATTTATAATTTTTTTGAAAAATTATTATCTGGTATTTTAAATGCATTAGATAAAGTAAAAAATTTTTTAAATAAAATATTAGAAAAAATTCAAAAGATTTTAACTAATGTTTTAGAAAAAATAAATGGTATAGTAGAAGCTTTACAACCTACTTTAAAAATTTTAAAAAAAATATTATTAGTTGCTCCTATAGCTTTAGGAGCTATGGTAGGATTAGCAGCTAATGGAGCAGTAATTCAAAAATTAGCAAAAGCTATGGCTTTTGCAGAAGACTTAATTTGTACTTTTATGGCTATTGTTAATTTTGTTCAAAAAACAGTAAGTAAATATGGACAAAAAGCCCAAAAAATAATCAATATAATACAACAAGCCTATAATGCAGTAAGTCAATTATATGATAGAGTAGATCAATTAAGAATGTATTTAGAATTTTTATATGCTGCTTTTATACAAAATTGTGCTTTAGAAGAAGAAGGTGAAGAAGTATATAATGAAGAAGAAGAAGAATGGGAAGAAAATGAATTAATAGAAATAACTTCGGATGATATACTAGACCCTAATAATAAATTTAGTCATTTAGGAAACAGTACCCCTGATCTTTTATCTGCTGCTTTACAACAATATATAGATGAACTTAATTTAATGGATCCTCCATATCAAAGAACAGTAGAAAGAATATATGCTATGAGATTTAATCACATAAATTTAAAAATGGAAGTTGATCATTTAAAATCTTATCAAATAAAACTAGTAGTAAATGATGGAACTCAGTATAAAAATTATTTTGATGTGGGTCCATCAGATTTAAATTATCAAGGAGGACCTGTTAATCCAAATATGTTTAATGAACATGGCTTTATTTTTTAAAAAAAATAAATTATTCTTGAAAAAAAATATATTTATAATAAATAGTAATAACAAATATGAAAGCAAAAACATTTGAAAATTTAATTAGAAAAATAGTTAGAGAAGAAATAGATTATGCTCTACGTAGAGAAATTAAATCATTAAAAGAAGATTTACGAGATGAAATAAAATCTCCTATTATAGAACAACCAAGTTCTATTAAAAATTCAATAAAAGAAGAAATTAAAAATCTTCATTATCCACAAAAAAAAGTTTTTAAAAAACAAACATTTTCTGATAATGGAACTTTAAATGACCTTTTAAATGAAACAGCACAAGGAGATACTAATTTAGAAAGTACTTATAGATCTCCTGTTAGTTTATCTGAATCTTTTACACCAGATACTTCTCCTATGGATACAACGGGAATGCCAGAAGAAGTAGCAAATGCTGTAACTAGAGATTATAGTTCTTTAATGAAAGCAATAGATAATAAAAAGAAAAATAAATAAATAAAATGCCTTTAACTCCTTCAATTAGAAAAATAAATCCCTTAGATTTAAACCATAATAAAACTATAGGAATAGCTTTTCCTTTAGATAAAGAAAATTTAAATCAAGGAACACTTACTATTAAAGAGCAAATAAAAACTAATTTAGTTAATTTATGTTTAACAGAAAAAGGAGAAAGACTATTTTTACCTAAATATGGAGTAGGATTAAAAAAACTTTTATTCCAAAATAATATAGATACTATTTCTTTAAATAATACTATAAATCAACAAATTCAGATTTACTTACCTCAAGTAACACTAATAGATACTGTTGTTGAATTTGTACAAAACCAAAATACATTATATATAAAAATAATATATAGATATAATTTAGATGGAACTACAGATGCTATACAAATGAATTTTAATGATTGTAAATAAACTAAAATAAGATGGCTTACAATAAAATATCAAATAAATTACAAGATAAAGATGTTAATTATTTAGGAAAAGATTTTCAATCTTTTAAAAATAAACTCCAAGAATTTGCAGAAGTTTATTTTCCAAATACTCATAATGACTTTTCAGAAAATAATCCTTCTACTATGTTTTTAGAAATGGCTGCTTATGTAGGAGATGTTTTATCTTTTTATACAGATAATCAACTTAGGGAAGCTTTTTTAAATTTAGCTCAAGAAAGAGAAAACATATTTAATTTAGCTTATTCTTTAGGATACAGACCTACAGTTACTTCAGCAGCAACTGCTAATTTAGAAGTTTTTCAGTTAGTACCTTCTAGACCTTCTGCTAACTATATGCCTGATTTAGAATATGCTTTAACTATAAATAGAGGTTCTACTTTTCAATCAAGTAATGGTACTTCATTTTATACTACTAAAAATTTAAGATTTGGAGTTTCTTCTTCTTTTGAAGGAGACCAAACTTCTTTTAATATATATCAATATGATAGTAATAATAATCCTGAGTATTATACTTTAAAAAAAACAGTTCAAGCTATTTCTGCTGTTCCAAAAACACAAAAAATAGAAATAGGTCCTCCTGAAAAATTTAAAACTATAAGTTTATTTGATAGAAAAATAATATCAATAGAATCAATTACAGACAGTGATGGAAATGTATGGGATGAAGTACCTTATTTAGCACAAGATACTAAATTTGTAGAAGTAGAAAACCATGCATCAACCGATCCTGATTTACACCAATATAATGCTCAAACTCCTTATCTTTTAAAATTAAAAAAAGTTTCTAGAAGATTTGTAACTAGACATAAATCAAATAATCAATTAGAAATATCTTTTGGTGCTGGTATAAGTGATAAAGCTGATGAAGAAATAATACCAAATCCAGATAATATTGGTATGGGTATTAAAGATGGAAGAAGTACTTTAGATTTAGCATATGACCCTTCAAACTTTTTATTTACAAAAGCTTATGGTCAAGTTCCTTCAAATACAACATTAACAATAAAATATTTAACAGGAGGAGGAATAGGATGTAATGTACCATCTAATACTATAACACAAAAAGGTTTTTTAGATATTCGAAATAAACCTAATTTAAATTTATCTTTACTAAATTTTTGTAAAGCTTCTATAGGAGCAACTAATCCTGAACCTGCTAGAGGAGGAGGAACTGGAGATACTTTAGAAGAAATAAGATTAAACGCTATAGCTAATTTTCCTACACAACAAAGAACTGTAACAAAAGAAGATTATATAGTTAGAACTTTATCTATGCCTACACAATTTGGTAGAGTAGCTAAAGCTTACATTCAACAAGATGATCAATTAAACCCTGTTACAGGTGATGTTGAAAGAATTCCAAATCCTTTAGCTTTAAATATTCATACTTTAGGATATGATGGTAATAAAAAACTTGTCCCTCTAAATACAGCAACAAAAACAAATTTAGCTACTTATTTAGAACAATATAGGATGTTAACAGATGCTATTAATATTAAAGATGCTTTTGTAATTAATATAGCATTAGATTTTTCAATTACTGTATTTAAAAACTATAATAATCAAGAAACTTTAATAGAATGTATTGCTGAATTACAAAATTATTTTAAAACAGAAAAATGGCAAATTAATCAACCTATTTTAATTTCTGAAGTAGAAAATTTAATTGGAACTGTAAAAGGAGTTCAAACAGTAGAAAGTGTTAATTTCCATAATCGTGCAGGTATAGCTGTAGGATACTCACAACATTCTTATGATCTTGTATCAGCAACAAAAAACAAAATTATTTATCCATCATTAGATCCAAGTATATTTGAAATAAAATTTCCAAATGAAGATATACAAGGATCTGTAACAACGTATTAATTATGGCTTATTATTTTATATATCCGGAAATAGATGCAACTTTATATAGTCATCCTAATAGAGAATTACTAAATTCAGGTCACGATGAAATTCTTGAATTAGTAAAAGAAAAACAAAATGATGGTAATAAACATTACCCTTCTAGAATTTTAATAAAATTTAGTAATGAAGATATTAAAGATGTTATTGCAAATAAAATAGGATCTACTAAATTTAATTCTACTAATTCTGATGTTAGATTAAAACTATATGCTGTACAAAGTAAAGCTTTAACATCTATTTTAAATATAGATACTTTTGCTGTATCCCAATCATGGCATGAAGGTAAAGGTAGATATTCAAATCTACCTACTTCATCTGATGGAACTTCTTGGATATATAGAGATAATGATATTGTTAAAACAACGTGGATGAATGATAGTGTTGCTACAGCAACTTTAACTTTTGATAATGCTCCTTCACTAACTGAAACAATTACTCTTATAGATGCTTCTGCAACACCTGTATCAAAAACATATACAGCACATGGTTCTGAAATATTAAGTGAAAATAAATTTAATAGAACAGGAACAACTGCTGCTATGATGACTTCTTTAAAAAACTGTATAGAAAGCGCTGATGGGCATAATGGAACTATAACAGTAGTAGATAATACTACTACAAATGGAGCTACAACAACTTTTGCTTGGCAAAATGCTCCTTTATTGAATGAAACAATAACTCTTATTGACACTGCAGGAACTTCTTTAACATTTACAGCAAAAGCTGAAGAAGATTTACCTAATAGATTTTTTAATAGACAATCTAGTTTAAATGGAGTAGATTCTTTTATAAGAGCTGTAGAATCTTATTGGGGGTTTAATGGGACTATAGAAGTTACAGATAATACTTCTAATGGAGTAGGAAATATAATATTGACTCAAGCAGTAGGAGGATCTGATGGTAATACAACAGTTACTTCAACATTATCTAATGTTACTACTGCTAATTTTACAGGTGGAGGTACAACAGCAGAAAATGTATCTTTAACTTTAACTCAGGCTACAGCAGGTACAGCAGGTAATACAACAATTACTTCAAATTTATCTAATGTTACTGTATCTGGTTTTAGTGGAGGAAATACAGTAAGTTTTTATCCTGGTACTACCGGATCTATAAGTAGTTCACTTTTACCAGAAGGAGGAGGAAATTGGTGGACAGGTAGTGGTTTTTTTGCTTCACAACAATTTATAAGTGCTGATAATCATGATACTAATTTAGGGGTATTAGATATAGTAAGAAAATGGAGTGCTAGTTTATTTGCTAGTGACCCTTACCCCTTAGGAATACCAAATAATGGTTTTATAATTAAAAAACCAGATTCTATAGAAGCAGCTGTTAGTAGTAGTTTTGGAGAAATTCAATATTTTTCTGTAGATACACATACAATTTATCCTCCTAGATTATGTTTTAAATGGGATGATAGTACACATAATAAACAATCAGTTTCTAAAAAAACAGGAGAATTAAATGTTTCTTTATATAGAAATAAAAAAGAATATAATCAAAATGATGTAGCACTTTTTAGAGTAAATGTAAGAGATAAATATCCTACAAGAACTTTTACTACTTCTTCTAATTATTTAAATCCAGGATATTTTACAACTGCTTCTTATTATAGTGTACGAGAAGCTTATACAGAAGAAGAAATTATCCCTTTTGATACTTCTTTTACTAAAATGAGTGCTGATGATGAAGGAATGTATTTTCATCTTTATATGAAAAGTTTTCAACCTGAAAGATATTATAGAATATTATTTTCTCATTTAAATGATGATGGTAATACTATTTACGATGATGAATATATTTTTAAAGTTATAAGATAATGCCCCACCCAAATGAAACTAAAAATAACCAACCTAATGTAGATCTTACTAATACAGAACTAGGAAATGATCCACATTCTCATAATGAAGGGGATAATAGAAGTGCTTTTCTTACAGACGATATATCTAGAGATAATTTAACCCAATCACCTTTAATTGATGAACAAACAATAGATACTACTTTTGATCCAAAAGATATTAATTTAGGGTTAAAAAAGAATGTTATAAGTAATAAAGATGCTAAAACTTATTTAAATCGATCTTTTAGTGAATTAATAGATACAGGAATAGATCTTAGAATTCAAGATTTTTTTCAAATATATGAAAATTTATTTTATAAAATAGAAAAATTTAAACAACCAAATAGAGAATCTCACCATGATTTAGTAGACCAAAGTTTAGATATAAGAAATAATTTTATAGATCTTTGTAAACCTGAAGGATATCAAGGATTGATAAAATGTGAATCTGAAGAAGAAAAACTTCTAAACCATTTAGAACATATACAATCAGAATCTTATAGTAAAACTATAGGAGTAGAAGAACAAAATATGTTATATCCTAATGGTTCTATTTTAAGAAGTGAAGCTCAAAATGAAGAAGGAATGCCTGTATGGGTAATGGTAAAAGCAGAAAAAAGAGCTATTTGGAATCCAGATACATATCAAACAGTAAAAAAATCTTTAGGACATTTTATTGATACACCTGATAGTAATATCCAATCAATTTTAACAGAAGAAGAACTAAACAGTATACCTAATGGACCTGATATATATAATGATGTAGATTTAATAGCACTAAGTAGTGAAGGAGATTTTGATCCTGAATTTACAATATCAGATGTATTTACTTGGAGAGAATCTATTTTTACTTGTTTATGTGGGCCTGCTGTTGATCCTGATGGTGCTATACCTTTATATAATGTATTTAGTGGAGGACAACCTAATAATGGAGATAATGGAAAATGTTTTATTGTATATTATGATATGGAATCAAATAAACAAACAATAGAATTATCTCCTGGAGAAAGTACCATTATAACAAATCCAGCAGAAGGAGGACGAATTAGACATAGAATAGAATTAATAGGAGGAGAATCTGCTATTCCTTCAGCTTTTAGTGATCCTTTTACTCCTATATATGATAATGACGGAAATGTTCATATGATGGATGATTATGGAGGAATGAATAATGGAGTATATATATCAGGGTTTATAAGAGAAGTTAGATTTTCTGAAAATGGAACCCCTTTAACTTCTACTAGTGGTGTAGAATTCCTTACAGGTGGAGATTTAGATAGCGATGGTTATACAGATACTATACATACTCTTGAACCTTTTCTTCCTCCTGCAAATACTAACTATGTTACATCATTTCCTACATATACACAAGTATCTGCTGGAGTATCAGTTCCCTTTGCAATGTATTATTATAATGTTCCAAGAGGAATATCTAGAATAGTTAAAAATTCAATATACCCTAGTACAGGTCCTTATTTAGATGGAGGACAAACAGGTGATACTAATTCTCCTTATGTAAGGATGATTACAAATGGTGAAGAAGGTAAATTTGAAGTATTTCCCCCTGAAGAAGATCCTAATAATCAATTTAAAAAAACTATGGGGTATAATGGTTCTTTTAATATTGCAGATCCTGCAAGTGATTATAGTTATGATGCTATAAAAGCTCGTGACCCTGAACTTATAGAACAAGTTTTAGATAACCCTGAATCATTATATTATGATAATGATTTTAGAATTAGACTATGTTTAGTAAATTTAGGTTGGGGGAGTAATGGAGATAATCCAGGTGTTTACATTACAGGAAATAGCCATCAATTAGGAGTAATAAATGAGTATATTAACAATGGTTATGTTGGTAATTATGATAATTATACATCAACTTCAGGAGTTAATAATATGTCATATCCAAGTTATGGATCAACAGCACATGAAAATCCTGTTCTTACAAGAGTAGGTTATAATTCAGGAAATAATCCAGGTTGGGAAAATAGTTTTACGCATAATGAACATGTATTTTGGGGACAATCTTCACCTTATAGATCTGCTTATTATGTTAATTTAAATGAAATTGGAAATTCACCTTTTACTTTTGATATTGATGGTTATGATCATTTTGGAAATAGAAAATTTCCTAGTAGTAATCCTGATGGTCCTGGAGGATTAAGTATTTGGCCTTATATGGTACATGGAGCACCTATATTTGAAGCATATGGGGTGTATTTTACTATAGGAAGATATGAAAGAGTATGGTATGGTTTACATAATCCAGGAAGTGGAAATACTCCAGGAGAAGCTGGTAGGTGGTTTAGAACATTTATGCCTCTAGGATATGAAAATTGGACTCATCCATTAAACAAAAAACTAGTAAATTATCAAGTAATGTTTAGAAGTATGGCTGATGAAGATGTTTATGATGGATCTAATCCAGGGTATGGTGATCCTTATGGAGGTCATTATCTTTGGACAAGAGTAAAAGATGCATTTGCAAGAGTAGCAAATGGTAATGCTACACCAGGAAATTTTGGTTTAGGTAGGTGTGTATTTCCAGGATTTAGCCATGATTATTATCAAGAATTTATAAATACTCAAGGTACTTATGCCCCTGGAACAACACCATATAATAGTGCAGGTTTAGAAAATTTAGTATACGGTATTGATTAAAAAAATGGAAGAAGAAAATATTAACATAGGAGATATAACTAACCCAAGCTCACAAATTCTTGGGACCCAGGAACCCTCATATAGAACAATTGAAGGCCCTATATATGGATGTACAGATCCTAATGCATCAAATTATAATG
>MDSZ01260129.1_pt1 | contig 11887 bp, 14 predicted proteins | sample 811201 | NCBI WGS metagenome assembly MDSZ01 (sample SAMN05326647, study PRJNA326480) | marine metagenome | isolation source: seawater | place: Indian Ocean: North | collected 2010 | reverse complement strand
TGATACTTGTCCTGCAGCCCCAGCTGCACCTGTTGATACAACAGCAAGTTGATTGTCACCTGCCTTTGAACCTTGTGGTAAAGTTGCACCTGTGGCTGCAATCTCAATAGTTCCTGTTCCGTCTGAACTAATTTCTGCACCACCTAAATCTACAGTTTGTGATGCTAAGAATATTTTTTTCCATCGTTTAGTTGCACTACCTAAGTTTCTAGTTCCGTTTCCATCAGGTATAATATCTTGTGCTACTTCTGATAAATCAATATCTTCACTACCAGAACCACCTCCACCACCAAGAGATGAAAGTTGTTGTATTGTTAATTTTTTAAATCTTAGAAACTCTTTTAATAAATCTTTAAAATTTTTGATTTCTTTTTCGTGAACATCTAAACCTGTGACTTCTTTAATTTGTTGTTTATTTAATTCATCTACAACGACATCTACACTAGACTTTTCTTTAACTGGAAGTAATACTTCTTCTTTAACTTCTTTTTTAACTTTGATTGGTTCTGGTTCTTGTAAAACTATTTTTGGTTTAGTTACAGTTTTAACTTTTGTAACTACTACTTTTTTTCTTTTAGGTTTTTTTGTTTGTGAAAGTAAAGTTTCTAATTCTTCTAGTTTTGCTTTTTCTTTTTCAAACTTTTTATCTTGTTCTTTTTTAGCTTGAGTTAGCTCAGAAAAGAAATCTGATAATTCTGATTTTGTTACGACAACCTGTTCTTCTTTCTTTTCAGAAACAAGTGGTTCTTTTTTAGCTTGTGCTATTAAATTAAAAAATTCTTGTAGTTCAGACATTTCATTACTTTGTGGCTTGAGGTGAAACGGTAATAATACCTTGTTGCACTCTTTCTATTGTATCATCTCCTAAAGTCAATTCAACATCATATACATATCGTCCTGCAGATAGTCCTGCAGTTAATGAGTTTGCTAAAGTTAGTTTATAGGTACCAGCACTACCAGACACTATGGAAGTAGTAAAAGTTGCAGCTGCAGATGATGAGTCATATGTCTTTCTCATTTTTGAGTTTATAGTTAGACCTGATATATCATGTGCAGTTGAACCATCGGTAGTTACAGTAAATGTTTTACTGAAATCACTACCCTGGTCAATTTCAAAATTAATAATTTCTTTTCTTGTAACAGCCATTATTTTTTCTTTTTAGGTCTGCCTCTTTTTTTCACAGTTTTTTTGACTGCTTTCTTAGGCTTACTTTTCTTTGGAGTTGGGTCTTCATTCATTCCCCACAAAGTATTCCATAAATCTTTCAACATTTTCATATTCTTCTCCTTTTTTTATTACTATTTATGTAAATTTTAAATCAAAACTAATCATTATTCTAGGGTCTTTTGATTTACTTGGTAAAACACAATGGTCTACAAAAGGTGGAAATAACATAAAGTCACTTTCTTTCGGCATAAACCATTTATACTCACCTTTTTCTATATGCCATACAGAAAAATAGTTGTTAATTGCTGCAGGTCTTGGGTCTCTAAATCCTATTTCACCAGAATTTTCTGGAACCTGTAGATAATAAGCACCAGACATATCATACTTAGAGCCGTGTGCGTGATTTAAATTATATGAGCCCTCAAAATTTATTGCAGCCCACATTTGTTCTATTTTCATACCATCAATATGTGGAAATATTATTTTACATATATTCCATATATCATGACCAAATTCTTTAAATACTGGTTCATTATATAATTCGGTATGACTTTGCCAACCACCTCCATAATTTGATTTAGTTTTAACTTCAGGATTCTTTTCTATCTCATTTCTTATAAAAGTTATCATGTCATCATTTACAGACACTTGTCTTTCTTTACGATTATTTTTAGATAGATTAGTTGACCATATAGGCGTTGAGAAAAAATCTTGTCTTTTTATTTCTGTGGCAGATGAACTCATTTGTCTAATCTAAATTACAATTAAAATTACAACTCACAGAAACCCTCTCTACGTTTGATTTGAAAGGATATACGAGATGAGATAATGAAGCAGGAAAAAAGTATATCTTTTTTTCTTCAGGTGCTCTAATAAAACCACCAGAACTAAATTTCATTCCTACATTACCAAATTGCCACTCAATACGACCTGCAGATGGTGTATTACTTTTTTTAGTATGTTCTTGTTTTTTATTTTCTTCTTCTATTTCTTTCGGAACTCTTAAATATGTCACACAAGATATATCACCTGTGTGATTGTGAGCTGGATTCCATTCACCAGATTTCATATAATTAACCCATAAGGGTTTTTTCATTGATAAATTCATCCAGCTATCTGCTAATTTTTTTGCATTTGATATTTTACCAGCTTTTTGTGCACACTCTAAAAATTTTCTTGCTAAAAACTCTAATTCTTTTGTTATGATACTATCTTCATCTTCTGTAAATGCACCTTCATATGAATATTCTTCACTTAAATTACCAGCTAATCTATCTCTATAATCATTTGCGTCTTTTGTTATAGCTGGATTAGGATGGGTTCCATCTCTTATCTGGTCTCCTCTTGTAATTAATATATTATGTAATTCGTCACTTATAACTGCTTCTACAATTATAGGTCCAAATGGCACATACCATTTCATTTCTTTCTCTTTTAAATTCATACCCATTTCTCTTCGTTAGAATGTTTACCACCTTTTTGATATTCTCCATGAAACTTTCTCTCAGCTTCTTTTAGTTTCATCATGGACTCTTTATTTTTAGATGTGTGAGGATAACCAAGTGAAGGTCGACAATCAAACTTTGCGTCTTTAAAAGGTCCGTTTCTATCACAATAATGAAAGAAAACTTGTGATTGCATAAGACCTTTAAACTCATCACGCCAATGGTCTATTTCACAACCACGATATACGATTGCATCACCTGGTTGCATTTCATAACCTTTATCAAATTCTGGGTCCCCTCCATATGTTTGACCGTTTGCTGTATTATTTACCCAAAGTTTCCAATTATAATCCGTTTTCTTAAATGCATCTAAATTTGAGTAGTCATAACCAAGACATATAGTTGCAGATACTTCACAAGCAGGTCTGTCTGTATGATGTTTTAATATATCACCTTGTTTATATACTCTATAAAAAGCATATGTAGGCCATAACTCTATACCTGTTAGTTCTTCCATCTTTGGCCATGTGTGTTCAAATACAGATTCCATTAAGTGGTCACCATGCACAGAATGTGTATGTGGTATCTGACCGTTTGCGCCTTCAGGTTGATGATTATGTCTTGCCTGATGTAGTGTATATGTTGTCATTATCTTTGCTAACTCAGGACTTATAAAATTCTTTACAAGTAAATACTTGTCTTTTTCAAATTGCTCTATTGTTTCTTTACTCATTTTCAAATCCTAACCAACCTGTTATTATCATTTTTTCCTCCGTTTTACTTATTATGCCTCTGTGTGTGTAAGGATAATCTACAGGCCATAATAAAGTTAATCCTTTTTTACATTGTGATTTCCATTTTAAATAAATCCATTCTGTTCCAGCATCTTTAGTATTAGTTAAATATGTCATAAATGCTATTAACCTTCTACGATTAAATCTACCCATTCTCTCACAATGAGATTGGGGATAACCTCCACCTGGTTTATAATATTGAATATTTAAACCCTCTACATATCCCCAAGGTTCATGTTTAGTTAAAATAGGAAACTTACGAATATAATTATCTATAATTTTATGCATCTCTTTGTGCCATATTTTTAGTCTAGGTATTTCATCTACGCTTATCGGACAATCTAATGAGTCTTTAACTTTTTTATTAACACCAGTGAGTCCGGATTTACCTTCGACAATATTGTGCTGGTCTTTTTTATACATATTAATACAATTATTAACAGCACGTTCAGACACATATTCTGCGTGTATACCGAAAGGTGTTTTCATTATTTAAATGGTTTTCCTAAACTCCATATAACTAAAGAGTATCTAGTGCCAGATGTTACTGGTGTTACTTGATGATGTAAAAAAGATGGAAATATTATCATAGAACCTTGTGGTCTTATTTCTTTACAAGTTTTAAATCTTCTACTACCCATATGTGGACCGAAATCAAACTTTAGATTACCACCTTTATATTGGTCAGGTGTTGTAAGGTTAAGTGTCATACTTAATTTTCTTACTTTACCCCAATAAAATTTATTATCAGTAAAAGAAGAAGCTGGTATATATTCACCATAAATACTTTTTTGTTTTCTTACAGGACAATCTGTATCAGTAATTTTTGCTCTAGGATATTTTTGTCCACTTACTTCATCTATATCATAAATCCAATCTGAACCATTTTCATTAGCAACTAATTCACAAATTTTCCATTTTCCATCTTTACCTTTTAGTGTGGGTTTATACATACTAGGCCAATCTGAACTACCATCAGCATGCCAACCATAGAATTGTCCAGGTTCATATTTTGTAAATTGACAAGCTTCACTAAAATCCCACTCATAGTTCCAACCTGATTTTCGATTTGCCTCATGTATAAATGGGTGTATCATTTCATAAATCCATTTATCACTTAACCATGCAATGGAACTATCTCTTACATAACCATCACTTTCCTTTAAACCTTTTTTTCTTAACTTCTCTTTTGTCATGGTGGATTGTGATATTTCACCAGTTTTAGTTCCATCCATTGAAACCCCACCTTTTTCTTTTCCATCTGCCGTTTGTGCAGTTATAGCTTTCTCACCCCACTTTGTAGTTTTTCTTGTTATCTCACTCATACCTGCTTCAAGTATTTGAGTGCATTGTTTAGGTGTTAACGCACTTTTAAACCAGTAGTAATTATTTCTAAGTTGCATGATATGGGCACTTCCCTTCTTTTTGTTTTCTAACTTTAGTTTGATGATTAGGATAACCTGAACCAAACTTTGTTCTAACATGAAGATAACTAGCTTGAGCATCTTTTCTTAATTCAGGTGTTTCATCACCTATATTCATATCAAATTTATCTCTACGAATAGGTATGTATTGTGCAAGAGGTGTTCCTCTTTCTATTTTAAATGAACCATATCTATGAAACATCATTTGTTGATTTATTTCGTGGTGTATATCGGTCCATATGACACCCGGTGCAACTGTGAACGTAGGATTAAAATGCCAAAGCATAGGTATCTGTAATAATGATATATTCTTTGGAGTCTTAACTTTCCAAGGACAATTTGGTTTAAGTATTAAAGATGGTCTAGAATGTTTAGGAATATAGTCACCTAATTGACTTGAACCATGACTATCAAAAGTAAATTGATTAGTTGGTGTATACCATTTAAAAGAACCATCTTCAAATATATCTACTTTTAAATCACACCAAAGAGGCACTACAAAACCCATACTCATAAACTCAGGTATTGCAGGACATCTTTTTACAGTTCCCTTATTATGAATATTATTTCTTATATTGTTTTCTTGTACTTTGTCATCTTGCCATTTAGGTGTATTAATCCACCATTTAGGCATAAAGTGAGATGAAGATTTTACTGGAACAACTTTAGGTAACCCTTCGTGTCTTGTCCAGATTTCAATTACATCTTCTTTGTTTTTACCAAATTTAAATAATTTCTTTAACATTAAAAGATACTGCTATTCTTTCTTCTTGTGATAAATTTTCTGCTACACCATGTCTTGTAGAACCATCAAAAATTACCATCATATTATCTTGTGGTGTAACTCTTTGTTTTAATTGTGGAAAAGTTAAATCACCACTATTTTCAGGTGCTTTTATATAATACACACCTGACCACAAAGCTGGCCAATGGTCATGAACTAATGCATGGTCACCAGTTTTAAAAACCATACCCCATAGATTATCTAATTTCATATTAAGATTTTTATTATAATATTTTTTATTTAAAAAATGACAAACTTCTAAAATATATTTTTCTAGAGTTTCAAAACCTGGTTTATCATTCATACTCCAATGTGTCATATATGCTTTTACATTTGTTTTATGGTCTTGAACATCACCAGTTTTTTTAATTTCTTTTTCTATTAAGTCATTCATGTTAGCATCTATAATTTTTGTTGTAAAAATACTAACTGGTTTTTCAGTCTTAAAATTATGTTGTAATATTTCAGTCATTGTTTAACTCCAAATCTTCTTTAAATACTGCACCTCCAGAACTATGTCCCTTTTTTTGTTTGATTGGATTTGCTCCAGGTTTTAGTTGTTGATTAAAATTAAATGATAAAGAATATCTCCAACCTCTATCATCATCTTCTTCAAATTCTTTATTAATATTAGGTTCTACTTCATGAGTTAACCACGCTGGAAAAATTATTAATCTACCTTCTATAGGTTCATAATAAACTTCTCTCCATGTCTGAGGTGGTCTCTTTTTTTTATAATGTGGTATAAGCATGTGTGCTTCACCTCTTGGGTCTGTGAACCATATTCTACCTGCATTTTTAGGAACTTGAATATAATAAACACCAGACCATAAACAACCGGGATGTGTGTGATTACGATTATGTGAATATCTTTTGTTTATGTTCGCCCACATATTATCTATCATAACTTGATATGATGGCTCATACTCATTATCTCTAAATACTTCCTCTACTTTATCAAACAACCATTTTGTAAAGTGATTATACTCACTTCTATGGTGCATATCAACTGCACTATGCCAACCTAAAGAGTTAGAACGAACTATTCCCTCTAGGTCTCTTTGATACCATCTGTCAATATCTTTTTTAAGTTTATTGTTTGTTTCTTTTGCAGTAGGATGGTCAAAAAAATAAATCGGTGTGGGGAAGAAAAATTCCCTATATAATTTGTCTTTAGATATATGTTGGTCCATGAACCCAGCCTACGATTGCATATCTAGTTCCTGATTTAACTTTCGTGATTTTATGTGCTAAAAACGAAGGAAATATTATACAGGTGCCTTGTTGTCTAAAAGCTTCTTTATTAATTTCTGTTCCAAGAAACTCTAAATCACCACCTTCATAATCTTCAGGTTTTGATAATTGTATTGTGAAACTTAATTTACGATTAGGAACTGATTTACCTACATCAATATGCCAATCATAATGACAACCTTTTCCATATTCCATTATCATTGGTGCATCGTAATTCATAAAACCAGAAACATTAAATTTATATCTAGTTTCATTTGCTTGTTTCATTAAATCAAGTATTCGTGTATGTGGCCAACCTTCTTCATTCATCATTAAACCTTGTTGTTTAACATTACGAAGTTTTTTATCTATTTGTCCACTATTAACTTCACCTTGAATCCACAAGGGTGACTCACAAGCATTCTTGATTGCATCACATTGTTCAGGACTTAAAAAAGTTGCATGAATAATAGATGTAAATAAATCATTAGTCTGTATAGACTCTTTATCAACTGCTGGGGGTGGTTGGCTAATTTCTTTAAAGCCAGTATTCTTTGATTGTTGCTCATCAGCAACTGCTATGTTAACCATTATATCTCCTTCTACTGTTATACTCTCATTGAGTATATTTACATAGTAATACTATATATAATTATTTTTTCTTTCCATAAACTCTTGGGTCACTAAAAGTTACTCTAACTTGTTTAGGTTTTCCTCCACCAGTTCCAGGTGGTGTTCTATCAATCGTTTGAAAACCTCTACCAAAATTATTTGTTTCACTCATGATTAACTCCCATTTTTGTCGAGCTCTTTCTTTTTTTGCTTCGTCTGATTTTATAATCATATCTTCAGTGGGTTTATCTAATTTTAAAACATCAGGATTGAAATTTTTTTTACCCTTAAAAGCCTGACCATGATTTGCAGCATCTAACCATTTTCTAACACTCATACTTTTATCTGGTTTATGTTCTTGAAACCACTCACCAGTTATAGAACTTTGCCACATCTTACCTTTACCCACAGGCTTTTTTGGTTTACGCCACCACCATTGTGATATTAACATTTGTCGACCTTTGTCTAACATTCGGCCTAACCATTCTGAACCATAGTGTTTCCAGTTTTGATAATCAGAAATAATCTGATTATTTAATTCTAAATTTTGATGATGTTGTTTCCATCTAAACTCTCTTTGGTCTTGACTCTCTCTATGTTCAAATTCCCATTGACGTAACTGGTCTAAAGTTATTTCACCTTTAGCAAATCTTTCTTTATTTTTTTGATAAGCATGAAGACTATGTATTTCCCATTTCCAGTCATCAGGCATTTTTGTTTTCCATTGAAATGGAATATATTTTCTAAAATTAAAAGCCATTAATTTTTATCCTCTACATTTTTTATATTACCAGGGTCAGTTGTTGCTTGCATATTAAAATGTATAAATCTAAATTTTTCTTTACCTTTATGATGTGAATATGCATGAGGTAAATAAGAGTTAAAAAATATGAAGTCACCAGGTTTTACTGGATAATTAATTTGATTAGTTCCATAATTTATTTCTTTTTTATTTCTCATAGTTAAGTCTGTCATCATCTTACCAGGTCTTGGGTCGTGAAAATGTGGTTTAGATGTTTTTTCACTACATTGTAAAAAATAAAAACCACTCATATGATTATTTGAATGTATATGTATGTCATGAAAACCACCCTCTTCAGGAAACTCTTGAACCCAGCACTCTTGTAACATTGGTCTTTTATTATTTAAATTATAACCTTGCCAATATAAAATGTTCCACATTTGTTGCATAACAAACTCAACAAAAGGTTTAAACTTTTCATGTTGCCACAAATTATCACTATGATAAGAGTTAGGTAAAGTATCTATTTCACCTTTTGCTAATTTATCTTTGTTAGTTTTTTTTATATCATCAATAATTTTATCGCAGTCTTTATCTAGATGTAAAAATGATTTATCGCTACCACGATATATTGGACTTGCAAATAAGTCTTCTTTTCTTAATTCTAAAGGTGTTGTATTCATCATATCTCCTGAACTGTATCAATCTCACGATTGACATTACATTCTTTATTATATATAATTGTTTTTAAGCCCAGCTTAAAGACACGCCATGTATTTTACTTTGATTATTTGCTAAAGCAAGTTTCCATCTCATTGAAGTACCTGATGGTTGACCTGATACAGTTGTAACACCAGATAATATTCTTTGTCCACTTGAACCTGTGACATAACCCTCATCTGCTAATGTAACAGTTGTAAAATTAGAACCACCATCTCTAGAGATAGAAGCCACAACATCTGTATTTAAAGTAATACTACCCACATCTTCTTGAAACACTACGATACGACTTGTACTAGGTGCCGAACCTGCTGTGAAAGCATTAGATACTATTGTTGTACTTGAAGTTGATGTAGTTGTAGCTGTACCTGTGAGTAATACAAATCCATCTTCACCCGGTACGAGTGGACTATGAGGTGCAGTAAATCCTTCGTTAGTTCCTGCAACGTAATTTGGTTGAGTTGTTCCTCCACCAGACACACTTGTTCCTGCTTCTGTTGAACCTGAAGTAATTTGTGGGTGTCCATAATAAGATGAACCACCACCACCACCTCCGTCAATGATAGTAGTATGAGAAAGACCGAAACCTCCACCACCGCCACCGTAGTAACCTGAGCCACCACCGCCTGAGAATTGATGTCCTTCACCACCATGAAATAATCCACCTGACCTATTTGCATAAGGTGCACCTGTCACGCTTGGTGCGTTATGACCTCTTTGGTCTGCTTGAGGTGCTTCACTAATATTTGGATTGTTTAAGTCACCACCAAAACCACCTTGTTCTTGGTCACCACCTCCACCTGCATAAACTGTTTCATTAACTTGTGTGCCACCACCAGAACCAGATTCACCTACTAATCCGCCACCTGCACCTGCTGTTCCTCCGATTGCAGGTTTAGGTGATTGTGAACCACCTCCATATCCGGCACCACCACCAGCACCTGCGATTATATACGCTTCGGGTGCTGAATCTAAATTATTATCTGCAACACTTAACACTCCTGCTAATCCACCACCACCTGAACCAGTACCACCACCTCCTTCTCCACCACCGAAGAAAGAAATATATCCACCACCGTTTGGTCCTATACCATCAGGACCAGGAGATGGACTTGCATATCCAGCATAACCACCTTCACCTGCACTTATATGAAGAACTTGTGTAGATGTAACAGCAAGTGTACCTTCAGCATATCCACCTCCACCACCTGAGTTACATGGTCTGTTTGTTGAACCACCAGCAGCACCCCATACTTGCATATTTAAACTTGTCATACCTGTAGGTACTGTGAACGTACCAAAAGTTGCAGCACTACCTTTTCTTTTACTTGCACAAGTTGCTTGCGCTGATGGTACAGGTCCACATCTATAATAACCACTACCGTATGGATTTGTACCTGCTGTTGAAGTGTCTGACTCTGTTACCGTTGTTGTTGTAAATCCTGCTGAAATAGCAGCTGGTGTTGTAACTGTATTAATATAATTATCATTACTGGAACAATATGTGTCATTTGACCCTTCACCCTCATCTGTTCCTGACTCATCGTGAAACTCGTCAACCACTCCATCTACTAAATTGAAAATTGTTAATGAGTCATTAACTGCCATTTTAAAACCAAGTAGACCTATATTTTGTTCTATTTGAGTTTTTTCTGTAGATTTCATCAAACCTGTTTTAGCAACACCAACTGCAGCACTTGGACTTACATCAGCATTAGCTATTGTTCCGTCTAAAATTTTATCACTACCTAACGTATCAGATAGCATCCTTCCTAAATGTATTTTACTTAATGCCATATTATGCCCAACTTAATGATACTCCGTGTATCTTACTAGCGTTATTTGCAAGTGCTATCTTCCATCTCATAGAAGTACCACTTGGTTGTCCTGAAATATCTACTAATCCTGCAAGAACTCTTTGTCCACTAGAACCTGTAACATATCCCTCATCTACTAATGTTACAGTAGAAAAATTAGACCCTCCATCTCTAGAAACAGAAGCAATTAAATCTGTATTTAAAGTTATAGAATCCACATTTTCTTGAAATACAACAATTCTACTTTTACTCGGTGCCGAACCTGCTGTAAATGCATTTGATACAATCGTTGTACTTGACGTTGTTAAAGGCACACCTGTTGTTGTGAAAAGCAATGCGCCAGGTATACCATCTGCTTTGTTTCCACCACCATCACCTATGTTTATATTGCCTCCTGGCACTGGACCAGGTTGACCTTCGAAACCAGGAAAGTTTGTTGCCGTATATAAAGGACTAGGTTCTCCTCCACTTGCAGGTGTCGTTGAACTTCCTGCATTAGTTGAACCTGATGTTACTTGTGGGTGTCCATAGTATGAACTACCTCCTCCACCGCCACCATATTCAGTTGCGCCTGGTCCACCTCGACCTCGACCACCACCATAATAACCTGCACCACCGCCGGCAAATATTTCACCTTCAGGGTCTGGTCCGTCTGGACCACCATAGAATAATCCACCACCACCGTGTTCTTGTGGACCTGACCATGCAGTACCACCTTGTTCTTGGTCACCACCGCCACCACCTTCGTTAGTCATCGGTCCTGGTTCGACTGCAGTTTGTGCATTACCAGCGTCTGTATATCCTACTAATCCACCACCTGCACCACCGTCAGATGCTTCACCAAGAGTTCCTGCACCTCCACCGGCACCTGCGATAACTACTGCTTGTGGGGCAGTCATTATACCTTTTGCATTTGCGACTGCTTGAGGTGAACTTGAATAACCAGCAAAGACACCGGTTATACCACCGCCACCTCCACCTTCTGGATTACCCCAACCCCCACCTGACCAACCACCATATGGTCCGTTATTAGGTTGAGCACCTCCACCACCTAGTCCTACAAAAGTGACTAATGTTTGACCTGCTGTGACAGCGAGAGTACCTTCGGCATATCCGCCTCCGCCACCATCTGGCCATTCACCAGATTG
>MDSZ01045506.1_pt1 | contig 11888 bp, 25 predicted proteins | sample 811201 | NCBI WGS metagenome assembly MDSZ01 (sample SAMN05326647, study PRJNA326480) | marine metagenome | isolation source: seawater | place: Indian Ocean: North | collected 2010 | reverse complement strand
TAAGATTTGCAATACGCGAAGGTGGGCACACTGTTGGTGCTGGAGTAGTTACGGAAATTGTTGAGTAGGGTATAAAATGGCAAACCAGTCTATTAGAATAAGTTTAAGAGCGTATGATCATATCTTGTTAGATAAGTCTACAGATAAAATTGTTAAGACAGCAAAATCTACAGGTGCTATTATATCTGGTCCTATACCGCTACCTACTAAACGTTCTATTTACACTGTTCTTCGCTCGCCTCATGTTGACAAAAAATCTAGAGAGCAGTTTCAGACTAAAATCCATAAAAGAATGGTAGATATAATTAATTCTACGCCCAAGACGGTCGAATCTCTTATGAAATTAGACCTGCCAGCTGGTGTTGATATTGAAATAAAAGTTTAGAGTTTATATGCGTGGACTAATTGGGAAAAAGATAGGTATGACTAGAGTTTTTAACTCTAACGGACACTCAGTTCCAGTCACGGTTCTTGAAGTTGGTCCTTGTTTTGTTACTCAGATAAAAAGTTTAAAAAATGATGGCTATGATGCTGTTCAAATTGGTTTTATTGAACAAAAAGATAAACACACAACAAAGCCATTAAGTGGCCATTTTGAAAAAAGCGGTGTAAAACCCTTGAAAGTATTGGCTGAATTTAAAAGTGTTCCAAAATTTAGATATAAACCGGGACAGATGTTTAATGTCAGTTTATTTAATGAGGGCGATTTTGTAAATGTATCAGGTAGTTCCAAAGGTAGGGGTTTTTCTGGTACAATTAAAAAATATTCTTTTAGTACTCAAAGAAAGACACACGGTCAAGGAGATACTCACAGACACGTTGGTTCGATTGGTGCTGCGTCTGACCCTTCAAGAGTTTTTCCTGGTAAAAAGATGCCTGGAAGATATGGAAATAAAACTGTTAGTATTAAAGATTTAGAAGTTATTAAAGTTAATGAGGGTGACAATCAAATGTTGGTAAAAGGTAGTGTTCCTGGTGCTGTAAATGGGATTGTATATATTACTAGGTAATTATGAAGATTGATGTGCAAAATAGTTCTGGTAAGGTTGTTGAGTCTGTTAATATTGATGAAAATATTTTTAATGTTGAAATTAAACCTTCTGTCGTAAGGCAAGCAGTGCTTTCTGAAATGAATAATTTACGTCAAGGTACTCATAGCTCTAAAAACAGGTCAGCTGTAAGAGGTGGAGGAAAAAAACCTTGGAAACAAAAAGGTCGTGGTGTTGCTAGGGCTGGTACTATTCGTTCTCCGCTTTGGAAAGGTGGTGGTACTGTTTTTGGTCCAGAGCCACATGATTATAATCAAAAACTCCCAAAGAAAATGAGTAAGTTGGCAAGAAAATCTGTTTTATCAAAAAAAATCACTGATAATGAATTAATCGTTTTGGATAAAATTGATATAAGTTCGAAAAAAACTTCAGATTTTATTTCTTTTTTAGGGGGCATCGGTATTGCAGATAAAAAAGTTCTAATTTTAGTTAATTCGTTTCAAGAAAATCTTATTTTATCATCTAGAAATATAAGAACTGTCTATGTTGAGAATGTGAAGAATGTTAGCGTTTATGACATGTTAGATTCACAGATTATTTTGATAGACAAAGATGGTATTTCTTCTATAGCTGAGGTTTTAGCTTAATTTCATGTATCAAAAAATAATTATAAGACCAGTACTAACAGAGAAAATGGCTATAATACAGGAGCGTCAAAATAAGTACGCTTTTATCGTCTCTGTTAATTCAAATAAAATTCAAATTAAGGCCGCGGTAGAAAACAAATTCAATGTTTCTGTTTCTAAAGTAGCCACTATGAATTTTGATGGTAAGATCAAGCAGATGACTACGAAAAGTAATGGTAAGACTATCAGAACGCAAGGAAAGAGGGCTAAGTTTAAAAAAGCTATTGTTACGCTAGCTGAAGGTGATAATATTGATTTCCTAAATAGTGGAGCTGAGGTTTAATATGGGTGTCAGAATGTTAAAGCCTGTTACCCCCGGCAGTAGGTTCGCTTCACGGTCTGATTTTTCTGAACTTACAAAAAGTACTCCTGAAAAGTCCCTTACTATTGCATTGAGAAAAAAAGGTGGTAGAAATAATACTGGAAGAATTACAGTACGCAGGCGTGGAGGTGGTCATAAGAGAAGATATCGTATTATTGATTACAAAAGAGATAAATTTAATGTGAGTGGTAAGGTTGCAACAATTGAATACGATCCAAATAGATCTGCTTATATATCCTTAGTTCACTATGAAGACGGAGAAAAAAGATATATTTTATCACCGGTTGACCTTACTGTGGGTTCAGTCATAGTCTCTGGTGATAAAGTCTCATTGAAAGTTGGAAATGCTCTAAAACTTTTGAATATACCTACTGGCCTGCTAGTTCATAACGTGGAGTTGGTACCTGGAAGGGGTGGGCAAATGGTTCGCTCTGCTGGTGGTTATGCTCAGGTAATGGCGCACGATAATGGTTTTACAACGCTCAAGCTTCCATCTGGTGAAGTGAGATTAGTTTCCGATAATTGCATGGCAACTATAGGGCAAGTTGGTAATAGATCATTTGAACAAATAGTTTCTGGAAAAGCTGGGCGGTCTAGATGGCTGGGTAAAAGACCCAAGGTAAGAGGTGTTGTTATGAACCCTGTTGACCATCCGCATGGTGGTGGTGAAGGAAAGACATCTGGTGGTCGTCATCCTGTATCACCATGGGGTAAGCCAACAAAGGGGTATAAAACTAGGAAAAAGAAAAAGAAATCAAACAGTATGATAATTAAAAGGCGCAAATAAATATGGCTAGGTCATTAAAAAAAGGTCCATTCGTTGATGCAAAACTTTTATTAAAAGTTGAAAAAAACAATGATAATGGAAAAAAGGCTGTTATCAAGACATGGTCAAGACGCTCTGTTATCATTCCTGAGTTTGTCGGTCAAACATTTGCTGTTCATAATGGTAATAAATTTATTCCCGTTTTTGTATCTGAGAATATGGTTGGTCATAAACTGGGTGAGTTTTCGCCTACTCGGACTTTTAGAATGCATTCAGGTGACAGGAAGTAATTATGGAATCTAGAGCAACCCTAAGGTATAATCGCCAATCCCCTTATAAAGTTAGGAAAGTATTGAATGCAGTTCGTGGCTTTAGCGTAGGTAACGCTATTAATTATCTTCATTTTTCTTCTGAAAAGGCTTCTGTAGCTATTGAAAAAACAATTAAGTCGGCTGCCGCTAACCTAATGCAGAATGATGAAGCCAGTGGCATTGATCCTGATTCATTAAAAATTAAAGAAGCTTATGTTAATCAAGGTCCAGTTATGAAGCGATTTAGGGCAGCTTCAATGGGGCGTGCCTCTAGATTACGTAGACCTTCAAGTCATTTAACTATAGTATTAACAACAGAATATTAAAAGAGGAATAAATTGGGACAGAAGACTCATCCAGTAGGTTTTAGGCTAAACGTTAAAAAATCGTGGAGTTCTACTTGGTTTGCTGAAAAAAATAACTTCGCTGATTCGCTTGAAGAAGATGTGAAGATCAGGAAATATATCTCTTTTAGATTACCTAATGCTGGCATTTCAAGTGTTGAAATTAATAGGACATCAAAAAAAGTTTCAGTAACTATCCATACAGCAAGACCAGGCATTGTAATTGGTAGAGGTGGTGAAGAGGTAAATAAATTAAAAAAAGAACTTAGGCAATTAACAAACAAAAGTGACGCTCAAATAAATATATCTGAAGTAAAAAGACCTGAGCTTAATGCAGCTCTAGTTGGAATGAATATTTGCCAACAATTAAAAAAGAAAATTTCCTATAGAAGAGTTATCAATAAAGCTATGCAGGCCACCATGCGAATGGGTGCTACTGGAATTAGAATTAATGTAGCAGGAAGATTAGGTGGTGTAGAAATTGCTCGGAGTGAAAAATATTCTGATGGTAGTGTTCCTTTGCATACGCTTCGTGCTGATATAGATTATGCTTTAAGTGAGGCCCATACAGCATACGGTATTATTGGTGTTAAAGTTTGGATATGTAAACAATAAAGAAATATTATGCTTGAACCAAGGAAAATTAAATATAGAAGACACCATAGAGGTAATAGAAGAGGTATGGCTAGTAGAGGTAGTCATGTCGCATTTGGTACTTATGGTTTAAAAGCTATGGAGTCAGGGTGGGTAACTGCTAGACAGATTGAAGCTTCTCGTATTGTAATTTCTAGAGTTGTCAGGAAAATAGGGAAGATGTGGATTAGAATTTTTCCTGATAAGCCAATAACTGCTAAACCTGCAGAAACGAGAATGGGTAAAGGGAAAGGTTCTCTTGATCATTGGGTCTGTGTTATTAAGCCTGGTAGAATATTATTTGAAATAGAGGGTGTTGATAGATCTATGGCTGAAGAAGCCTTTAGAAATGCTGGACATAAGCTTCCTATCAAAACTAAACTAGTTGAAAGGAGGCTAGTCTAATTATGTCTGATTTAAAAGCCTCAAAAACTCGTATTAGTGATCTTCAATCTCAGTTGAGTGATAATCAGGAAGCTTTACAAAACCTAGTTTTTCAAAAATCTATGCAACAGTTAGAAGATTTGTCACAGATAAAAAAAACTAGAAAAATGATTGCTCAAATAAAAACTATCATTCGTGAACTTGAATTAAGTCAAAATAGTTAGGTGGTTATATTGATGTCTGATAAAAAAAATAAACAAACTTTAATTGGGAAAGTGGTATCTGTAAAAATGGAGAGCACCGTTAGTGTTGAAGTTGCTAGAATCATTTCACACCCTGTCTACAAGAAAAGGATAAAAAAACACAAAAAGTTTGCAACGCACATTTCCGATGTCGTGCCTTCTAAGGGAGATATAGTTAGGATAATCTCTACAAAGCCAATTAGTAAAAATAAAAGGTGGCGGGTTAGTGAAATTTTACAAGAATCTAAAAATTTAGGCTAAAAATTGATACAGCAAGAAACTAGATTAAAAGTTGCTGATAACACTGGAGCTAAAGAAATTTTATGTTTTAAAGTTCTTGGTGGATCAGGAAGAAAATATGCCAGTGTTGGCGATCAAATAGTTATAACTGTCAAAAAAGCAATTCCTGGAGGTATGGTTAGTAAAGGTGAAGTACATCGTGCTGTAGTTGTTCGAACAAAAAAAGAATACAGTCGAAGGGATGGTAGTGCAATTAGATTTGATGAAAATGCAGCCGTTCTTTTAAATAGTCAGGGTGAGCCAAGGGGTACCAGAATTTTTGGACCTGTTGCTAGGGAGTTACGCGAATCTGGTTTTATGAGAATTGTTTCCCTTGCTCCGGAGGTCTTATAGATGTTAATTAAAAAAGGAATGCGAGTTCGTATTATTAGTGGATCGGAGAAAGGTAAGGAAGGTAAAGTCTTATTCTCTTTTCCAAAAAAGCAAAGAGTCGTAGTGGAAGGTGTAAATTTTATAAAAAAATCTGCAAGGCCTAGCCAAGAAAACCCTAATGGGGGTATAGTAGAAAAGGAAGCGTCATTACATGTTTCTAACGTTATGGTGTTACAAGGTGGTGATGTGTCTAGGTTGGGATACAAAATACTTGATGATGGCTCAAAAGTTAGAATATTAAAAAAAACAAATGAAGATTCTGAAGTTCAATGAAAAAGAAAGTTGATATTAAAAACACATCGTCCGGCGTAAAATCACAATATTTACCTGCTATGTCACAGGTTTATCGGGAAAAAGTGATTCCTGCTATGATTTCAAGGTTTAATTATATTAATTCAATGCAAGTTCCAAAGTTATTGTCCATATCCTTAAACATGGGACTTGGTGATGCTAAAACAAATAATAAGAAGCTTGAAAGTGCGATTAGGGAGCTAGAACTAATCACAGGACAAAAGCCTGTTGTAACAAAGTCCAAAGCAGATATATCCAATTTTAAAATAAGGAAAGGCTTTCCAGTTGGGTGTAAAGTTACCCTGCGCTCTGCGAAGATGTACGAGTTTTTTGAAAGGCTAATATGTATTGCGCTCCCAAGGAGTAGGGACTTTAGAGGGTTGTCGTTTAAGTCTTTTGATGGTAGAGGTAATTATAATTTTGGTATTAAAGAGCAGATTATTTTTGCTGAAATTAATTATGACGATATTGATTCTGTCAGGGGCTTAAATGTAACAGTAAGTACAACCGCAAATAGTGATGATGAAGCCTATTGGCTTCTTAAAGAGTTTGGTTTTCCATTAATAGAAAAACCTACTAAGAAAAAAATCGAAGAGGCTGCATAATGGCTAAAAAATCAAAAATAGTACGTGAGCACAAATTAATTAGAAATGTTCAAAAGTTTGCAGCTCTTAGGGCTGAGTTGAAAAGTATTATTAAAAACCCTAGTACTTCTTCTGAAGATAGAGAGGCAGCTGTTGCAAAGTTAGATAGATTGCCTAAGTCCTCTAGTCGCATTAGAATTAGAAATAGATGTTTTAAGACAGGTCGTCCTAGGGGTGTGATAAAAAGATTTAAATTATCGAGGTTATCTTTTAGAGAGATGGCATTAAAGGGTGAAATACCCGGTGTAACAAAAGCAAGTTGGTAAGGGTAAAATTATATGTCAATGACTGATCCTATAGCAGATTTTTTAACGAGAATTAGAAACGCTTTCAGAACCGATAAGAGATGGGTTGATATTCCCTCTTCAAATATTAAAAAAAGAATATCTTATGTTCTAAAAGAGGAAAAATATATAAAAGATTTTTTCTTTATAAATGATGGTCAGTTTCAAACATTAAGGATATTTCTTAAGTATGATTTTAATGGTAAGTCAGTTATTGAGGACATTAAAAGATGTAGTAGACCAGGACAGAGAATATATGTTGGGAGCCAAGAAATACCTAGGGTTCTAGATGGTTTAGGCATTTCAATATTATCTACTTCAAAAGGTGTAATTAGTAATAAGACTGCATCAAAATTAAAAGTTGGTGGTGAATTACTTTGCGAGGTGTTTTAGCAATGTCTAGAATTGGAAATAGCTCTATAATCATTCCTGACGATGTTTCAATTAAAATTGATAAGAAAGTAATAGAAGTATCTGGTAAAAATGGTTCACACACCCATCATTTTCACGAGAATATTAACATCAGTTTGGAAGATAAAATCTTATCTTTTGAAAGGATAGATGATAGCTCTGAGAGTAGATCAATGCATGGCACGACTAGACAATTGGTTAATAATATGGTAATTGGCGTTTCTCAGGGCTTTAAAAAAGAACTCGAAATTGTTGGGGTTGGGTACCAGGCAAGTATACAAGGTAGCAGATTGAAACTTCAGTTAGGATATTCTCACGACATATTTTTTGATCTTCCTGATGGAGTAGTTGTTAAAGCTGACCGTACAGTGATATCAATTGAGGGTTATGATAAACAATTAGTTGGCTCTGTTGCAGCAAAGATTAGGTCATTTAGAAAGCCTGAGCCTTACAAAGGTAAGGGAGTCAGATACAAGGATGAGTATATTAAAATTAAGCAAGGTAAAACGGTTGGTGAATAATGGGTATTATAAATAATAATATAAGAAGAAGAAGTCGTAGACGAAATAGAAGCAAATCTACTTCTATGTTTCACCCAGAATATCCGAGATTAGTTGTTTACAGAAGTAATAAGCATTTTGAAAGTCAAATTATTAATGATTTTGACTCTAATACGCTTGCTTCTGCCTCATCGAAAGACTCTAGTTTTAAAAAGGAATTGTCTAAGTCAAAAAATAAAACTGATATATCAATTAGAATTGGAAAAACTTTAGCAAGAATAGCTGCAAAGAAAAATATTAAAAAAGTAGTTTTTGATAGAAATGGTTATCCCTTTCACGGTCGTGTAAAAGCTTTCGCTGACGCTGCCCGTGAAGAAGGTTTAGAATTTTAAAGGAGTAAAAATTGGCAACTATAAATCCATCCGAGTTAGATTTACTTGAAGAATCAGTAATAAAGATAAATAGAACTGCTAAAGTCACCTCTAGGGGGAAAAGATTTAGGTTTTCAGCCTTAGTTGCTGTTGGTGATGGCAAGGGGCATATCGGAATAGGATTAGGTAAAGCTAATGAGGTAATCGTCTGTATTCAAAAAGGTAAGGAAATAGCAAAAAGGAATATGTTTAAAATTCCGCTTATAAATGGTACAGTACCTCACAAAATAATTGGCAAACATGGGGCTAGTAGGGTTATGTTAAAGCCGGCAGCACCAGGGACAGGTATAATTGCAGGAGGTCCGGTTAGAGCTGTTATGGAACAAGTTGGTATTCATAATATTCTAACTAAGCGCTATGGTTCTAAGAATGCAATGAATCTCGTAACAGCAACTTTAAATGGATTATTAAATTTAAAAGATGCAGTCTCAATTGCTAATAAAAGACAGATAACTATCAAAGAGGTATTTAATTAATATTATGTTAAAAATTACTCTTACCAAAAGTCCAATAGGTTACAAACCTAAAGCTAAAGCTACAATTAACGCCCTTGGTCTTAGAAAACTCAATCATTCAGTAACGAAAGAGGAAACACCACAATTATTGGGTATGTTAAAAAAAGTTGATTTTTTGGTTACCGTAGTTGAGGTGAAAAAATGAAATTAGATTCATTAAGTCCTGTAGAGGGTTCAATTTCAAAACGCAAAAGGGTCGGCAGAGGGCATGGCTCTGGGTTAGGAAAAACTTCTGGCAGGGGACACAAGGGTGCGGGGCAACGCTCAGGTAATAAGAAACGAGCTTGGTTTGAAGGTGGTCAAATGCCTCTTGCTAGAAGACTGCCTAGAAGAGGATTTACCAATATATTTAAAGAAAAGTTTCAAGTTGTTAACATTGGTGCTTTAAATGATATAAAAGATGGAAGTGATGTTGATCCAGATTTTCTTGAAAAGTCTGGGTTCATAAAATCTTCATTTAAGCCTGTAAAAATATTGGGCAATGGGCAATTCAGTAAAAAAATTAATGTTTCAGCATCTGCTTTTAGTGGTGCAGCAAAGGATAAAATTGAAAAAGCTGGTGGAGAAATCACTGTTTTATGATTAGTAAAATCAAAAATATTTTTAGCATTCCTGAGCTTAGAGATAAAATTTTTTACACTTTAGCAATTCTTGTTGTGGTTAGGATTGGAGCTCACATTCCAATTCCAGGTGTTGATGGCAATGCTTTGGCTGGCGCTTTTGATAGATTGCAAGACACTTTATTTGGTTTATTCAATATGTTTGTTGGGGGTGCTTTTGAAAAGGCTTCTCTTTTTTCACTTGGCATAATGCCTTACATATCTTCATCAATTATCATTCAGCTAATGGGCTCTGTTTTACCATATTTTCAAAGATTACAAAAAGAGGGAGAAGCGGGAAGAAAAAAGATCACTCAGATTACCAGGTATGGTACAGTACTTATTGCTGCCATGCAATCATATGGTGTTACCGTTTTTTTAGAAAAAGAACTACAAGTTGTTATAAATCCAGGTTTCCTTTTCGTATTCACTGCCATTGTTAGTATGGTCACAGGCACCATACTTTTAATGTGGATGGGTGAAAAAGTTACAGAAAGAGGAATTGGAAATGGTATATCTTTGATAATTATGGTTGGTATAATATCCAGGTTGCCATTTGTAATTGGAAACGAGATAAGAGCTGTAATTGCTGGTGAAAAATTATTTATTTCCGAAATTATTTTGATGGCCATAATGTTTTTAGTTATATGCTTTGTTGTATTGCTAACGCAGGGTACAAGAAAGATTCCTGTTCAATACGCAAAAAGAGTAGTTGGCAGAAAAGTATACGGTGGGCAAAATACTCATATTCCGCTTAGGGTTAATACAGCTGGCGTGATGCCAATTATTTTTGCTCAATCAATAATGTTTATTCCTAGCACAATTTCCACTTTTTTTTCAGATAGTGATTTTTCTGCTAGTATGATGAGGTGGTTTTCATTTGAGCATCCGATTTATTGGGTATCTTTTGGTTTAATGATAGTTTTTTTCACATATTTTTATACTGCAATAGCGTTTGATCCCGTGCAAGTGAGCTCCCAAATGAAACAACAGGGTGGATTTATACCGGGAGTGAGACCTGGTAAAAAAACTTCTGAATATATTGATAATATTTTATCAAGAGTAACCTTGCCTGGCTCCATAGCTTTAGCAATTGTAGCTATATTCCCATATATATTGATGCAGGTAATGGATGTGGATTATGATTTAGCATCATTTTTTGGTGGAACTAGTTTACTTATAATTGTTGGGGTTGCACTAGATACTTTGCAACAGTTGGAATCACATCTAATGATGCGTCATTATGATGGCTTTCTCACTAAAGGCAAGATTCGTGGTAGGAGAAGAATGTAATGGTTTTTAAACGTTCGCAAAATGAAATTGATATGATTTCCAAAAGTTGTCAGGTAGTTGCTGATACAATTGACATGCTCACTGAATTTGTTGTTCCTGGTGTTTTAGTATCCGAACTAGATAAGAAAGCAGAAGATTTTATTAAATCCTATGGTGCTCGACCAGCATTTAAAGGTTACATGGGTTTTCCATCAACTCTCTGTGTCTCAATAGAAGATGCTGTGGTGCATGGAATACCTGAAGATATTGAACTTAAGGAAGGTCAAATTGTAGGAATAGATTGTGGTGCAGAGTTAAACGGATATTATGGCGATCATGCCAAAACTTTTTCCGTTGGTGAAATTAGCGATGATAAGCAAAGGTTAATGAATGTCACTGAGGAATCATTATATAAGGGCATTGAGAAAGCCGTTCCTGGTAATTATGTTGGTGATATAGGCCATGCTGTGCAAACACATGCTGAATCCAATGGATACTCTGTTGTAAGAGAATTAGTTGGTCATGGTATCGGTGAAAATTTACATGAAGAGCCACAAGTCCCAAATTATGGTCTTCCCAAACAGGGATATAAGTTGCATTCAGGTATGTGTATTGCTATTGAGCCTATGATTAATCTTGGTGGAAGGGAAATATATACAGCTAAAGATGGCTGGACTATCTTAACTGTTGATGGTAAAGCTTCTGCCCATTTTGAGCATACAATAGCAATTCTTGAGGATGGACCGAAAATATTAAGTATGGTTGGAAATAATGGCTAAGGAAAAAGCAATCACAATTGATGGCACAATTAATGAAACATTACCAAATGCAATGTTTCGTGTGGATGTTGAAATTGGTGGTAATAGTCACACAGTGCTTGCACATGTAAGTGGTAAGATGAGAATGCACTTTATTAAAATTTTACCAGGTGATGTGGTGACGCTTGAAATGAGCCCTTATGATTTAACGAGGGCTAGAATCGTCTATAGAAAGAAATAATTTATGAAAGTTCGAGCATCTGTAAAAAAAATGTGTACAAAATGTAAAATCGTAAAACGTAAGGGTATCGTTCTAGTATTATGCGAGAACCCTAAGCATAAACAAAGGCAAGGGTAATATAATGGCAAGGATTGTTGGCGTAGATATACCAAGAAATAAAAAGATTGCTTTTTCTTTATGTTACATCCATGGTATTGGGATGTCAACAGCAATTGAAATATGCAAAAAAGCCAAAGTTGATACTGAAAAGAGAGTTCAAGAATTAAGTGAAAAACAAATTAGTTCAATTCGAGAAATAATTAGTTCGTTAGAAATAAATGTTGAGGGTGAATTACGTTCTTTCAATGCTATGAATATTAAAAGGCTTAAAGATGTAGGTGCATATAGAGGTCTTCGGCATAGACGAGGACTACCTGCCAACGGGCAAAGGACAAAAACAAATGCAAGAACTCGAAAAGGTAAAAAAAGAACAATTGGTTTAGGTAAAAAAGCAATTTAATCAATAATTGAGGTAAAAAAATTGGCTGAGAGCAAACAAAAAAAGAAGAAAAAAGTGGTTGATGCAAACGCTGTAGCGCATATTAAATCAACAT
>MDSZ01269030.1_pt1 | contig 11891 bp, 15 predicted proteins | sample 811201 | NCBI WGS metagenome assembly MDSZ01 (sample SAMN05326647, study PRJNA326480) | marine metagenome | isolation source: seawater | place: Indian Ocean: North | collected 2010 | reverse complement strand
GACTCTCTATCTCAATGACTTTGATAAGAAGTGGGGTGGTTTGTTTCTTTGGCAGAATGACAAAAGTGAGATTAGAGCAGAGATACCAGAAGCAGGTAAGTTAGTCGTAGTAGAAAGAGAGATGCATAGTGTCACTCCTTTGATGTACAATGCACCACCAAGACGTGCAGTTCAGATATGGGGTCACAAATGAAAATATACTTTGACGGTTGCTCGAATACATGGGGTGCTGAATTGGAAACACCAGAGTTGTCACGTTATAGTAAGATTGTATCAGATCACTTTGGTGCTGAAGAACATAACATTGCTCGAAGAGGTGGATCAGATAAAAGAGTGCTGCGTAATTTACTGGAGACAGATTTATCAGAGTTTGATTACATCATCGTGCAAATGACATGTAAGAACCGCACTGAGTATTGGTGTGATAATAAAAAGAGATGGATGCAAATCAATTTAGACTCAATAAAAAGAAAAGGAGTGGAAAAAAAACTTAATGGATCATTTTTTTGGATTGACTACTTCAAGCACGTATACACACCGAAACTTGGTAGTATAAATCAATTGACCTATTATCATGCTATGAGGAATGTATTGAAAGATAAGAAGCATATAATTATTGGAATCAATGGTTGGGGTCATGTCATTCAAGCACCTGTGGATATGAAGTTTACTAACTTCAAAAGTAATGATTCTATTGATTACGAGACTGCACCTCATGGTCACGTTACCAAGGAAGGTCACAAGATAATTGCTGAAGAGATCATAAAACATATCGAGAAAAACAAATGATTTATTATGATGGTTGTAGTTGGACAGAAGGTGCCAAGTCAACAAGAAGGTTTTGTGATGTGATTGGAAAACCATATACAAACAAAGCAACTGGTGGAAGCAGTAATCAGAGAATCGTAAGACACCTACAGGAAGAAGACATGAGTCAGTATGAGTTGGCAATCATACAAATGACTCTTCCTTCTCGTACAGAGTATTATGATTCAAATTTTCCGAAAAGTGAAAGAGGTTGGGTCAAGGTCAACTTCCAACAAACTGATAAACCATATGGACAACATCGAAGGCATCAGTATTGGACAGAAGATGATTATAACTATTGGAAACATTACTATGAACATGTGTACACTGATGAACTTGGTCATCTGACTGAAAGAATACACTATGACTTCATTCGATCATATGTGAAGATACCTTTGATACTTATGACAATCAATCCAAAGACAAAACTCTCTTTTGACATACATCTGGATCGGATTGAACTACCAAAGTATGATGGATGGCATCCTGATGCAGAGGGTCATGATATCATAGCGAGAAAGATATGTACATTCATATAGAGAACTGGGAACATGGGCGTGAAGAGTATTTTCTTGAAAAGTACTCTGATGATTTCTTCTTTCGTGGATTATATGATAGTGAAGATATCATGCCAGAACATCGAAAGAATATCAGTAAGCAAGATATCATCAATGGTATTGAAAGACATAAACAAGTCAAGGATACCATGTATGGTAAACACTGGACAGGTTATTACAAAACAGATGCTGGATCTTACCAAGACACTGAGTTACTCAAGACATATACACCAAAACTGGTTGAGATCCTGAAGAAGATAAGACTCTATGGTACAGGTATATTCAGTTATAGTAGTATCTGGGGACAGTTAGCAAAAGAGGGTATTCCATGTTATATCAAAGAACATAATCATTACAAGCATCCAAAGCAAATGCTTTCATGGGTACACTTTGTCAAAGTGCCAGAGCAGAAGTGTTTTTATTTCTGTAAGGATGGTCACAAGTCTTACCCAGTGCATCAGAAGTCTGGAGATCTCATGGTCTTTCCCAGTTATCTGTATCATGGGGTGGATGAACGAAAGAATCTTGAAGAACGATTCGTAATCGTTGGAAATATTATAATGCTTTGATTGCAGAACTCAACATCACACAATCTGCTGACCATGGTATGAATGTATAACCTTCTTCCTTTTTCTCTTCAATTCCTTGTTTAGTAGGTTCCACAACGTGCATACCTACAGGTATATTTTTTGCAATACATGATTCTCTTACATGTTTGACTATCTCTTTGAATGCATGACTCTCAAACTGTGCAGTGATATTGAACGATGCTGAGAGATCATAAAGTCCGATCAGAACAGCATCTGGTTTCGTATCAAGTATTGTATTGATATTATTGACAGCATTCTGTGATTCGATCAACACTACAAGAAATGGTTTATCGCCAAGGTGTCTCTCAAACTCAACACCATAAAGATTACCTCGACAATACCCAACCCCCCTCTTTCCCTCTGGGGCATAATAAATGGACTTCTTGATTTCTTCAACTTGATGCCATGACTCGATATTAGGTGCTACGATACCTGCTGCTCCTAAATCAAGTGCTCGTCTAGCAAGAAGAGGATCGGGACTTTGTATACGTGCGAACGGTAAAGTGTTATGAAGTTCCAGAGCACGAAAGAGATTTGGTAAGTCTTCCATCCCTATCGAACCATGTTCCAAATCGACTGTAACCCAGTCGAACTTACCAGATCCAAGAACCTCTGCTACCTCAGGGCAGGGGAACAGCATCCAACTTCCCACTGATGCCTGTCTTTCTGACAGTTTCTGACGTAACTCTGAAATCTTCATAGACTTATTCTAGCACGTATATGATCGGAAATCAACTGATGTCCTTTTTCATTTGGATGACCACCACCCTTACGTATAGTATGTTGCCCGACTAACTTACGAATGTTATATGGGTAAGATGAACCCCATACGCTACCACATCCTTCTGGTTCATCATCAATAGTCATCATATAGTATCTCAGATTCTTAGACCTCAGATATGTCTCCATCAGAAACTGATTCTTGTAGAAGTTATCTAGTGCGTGATTGCTATTGTATATGTTCTTATAATATTCACTCGCTATTTTCTTTCTATGACCTGTTGCATGATCTACTGCTGCTCTGCCAATAAAGTCATACGCTGGTGCATCTGGTTTACGGAACTCTGTTCGTAAGTTGACTGTCCATTGTATGATAACTGTGTCTATATTATCATTACGTTCAAGGTAGTTTATTGTAGTGCGTAATATACCATCATTACTTTTACCACACTCACCAATATTAATACCACCGATCAGATCAGCAAAGCGATATTGAGGATCTACACCATCCCCATATGTCCATGAACAACCATCAAATAAGATCATACATATATGTATGGACAGATATAGTGGAACTTCTAACGAAATACCTGAGGAAATACCAGGTTTAGTCGGTAGAATTATGAGACAGAATGATGGAAAGTGGTGTTGGGCGTTGAATGAGAAGTTTACGTCTGTAGAATACCGTGCAGATGGCAGTCCAGCACTATTTCGTGGTGAATTTAGTGGTGCAATGTTCCTAGCAGCAGGTAAAGATTGCGAAACTTACGATATTGCGAGCGAACAACTCAAAAAAGCGATTACATCAGAGAGTTCACCGAAGGTAAAAGCGATAAAAAAGGCAATAAGTGAGATAGAATCTCTATGAAACCCAAATTAGTCTTTGGTTTTGGTGCATTTAGTGCGTCTACACCTCTTTATAAGACTTTGATAAGGGAAATTCCCAAACATGTTGCTAAAGAACCAAATATTTTACCGTCAATTTACAGTAATAACTACGAAAATACGATAAAAGGCAAATATTTACAGGCAATTCGCAAAAATAGAGAAGGATCAGACATATTTGCACCTGGCAATCAAACAATTCAGTATTATATTGACTGGTTATTGGCAAAAAACAGCGATGTTTGTGATTTTAGCAATCCTCACGCTCAATTTCACACAGAAATTATAGAAAAATTTGCAAATCAGTTCAAAAAACACTTTTCAGTCAAAGTTTTGATGATTTGTCGTGATCCTGTGCGAAGATTATACTCAAATTTAAACTTTATACCTAATTCTGGTCACTCATTAGAGAAATATGGGCAAAATAAACGACTTGAGGTGGTCATGGACTACATTAGCGAACCACCAGAGGTAAAATTTCCAAGTCAAGACTGGGATTACAGAAAAAAACACTATACACCATTTACAAACGGAAATTATCAGCAAATATATGATAACTGGTCACAGTTTTTTGATACTCATGTAATAATTATGGAGGATTTGTGGGCAAACAGAGAAAATGAGTTAGAAAGACTTAATAATTTTCTAGAAACTAATATAACAACACTTCACAAGAACCTTTACTATCCGTTTCAAGGTCCTAACGCAATTTTTGACGATGGATTGAAGGATCAATGGAGATCTGAGACAGAATGGATCAAAAAAGAGAATTTATTGAAGGCAAGAGAAAAAATGTCATGGGCGTACACTATTCAAGGGAGAAATCCTTGGAAAACAGATGAGTGGTTGGAATAATTCCGTATTTTTCATAATTAGTCACTACAAATGTAAGTGGGTGCACTCTCTGACCCCTTGATATGAATTTTTTGAAATTAAAATCAATATTTTCGTCTTTTTCCAAATATCCTTTTGTAATACACCTTTGAAGTGCTTCTTCTAATTGTTTTTCGGTAATTTTGATAGGTTCTCGGTTACTTCCCTCATTGAATCTTGTAGATTGTAGTATATTTGGTAATTTTGCTGATGATAGGTAAGAAGACTTCAATCCAATCAGTGTTTCAGTGTCATTTATGTCTATACAGTTGATTTTGTCCCTAGAACCAAATTCAAATAGGTGTTTGTGAATCAAATTGTCAAAATCACTATTATTGTCATCAATACTTTTCATAAGTTTGTCATATTCCCATTTTCTTGCCTTATGCTTGATATGTGAGAGCAATCTATCTTTAGGATTACGAATAATACTGAAAACAATTTGATTTTTGTAAATTGACTCCCATTCAGTGTTATGAATACAGTAAAACGAACTATGAGTGTCTTCTAGGTCTTTTACTAAATCAACAACCTCTTGATTTGCTAATTTTCCCGTAATGATAGATTTTTGATCACCACCTTCTTTCATAAGGTGATGTTTCATGATATCAAGAGGTTGTTCAAAGGTTGTTCCACCACATTTGGCAATATGCACAAAAAGAAGATGAAATGGATCCTTCATTCCTTCAAATGATGGCACAAAATCATATTTGGGAATATTTACCTCTTGAAAGTCAATATATTCGTCTTTTGGATAACTATAGTGAAATAAAGGACTTTGACTCTGTATGAACAACTTATTGTACTTTCTTGCGAGTTTATTGTGCTTTTTTGCGAGTTTGTAGTAATCTCTAAACTCTTTTACGTTATCCCAGTGAAACCCTAACCAGTTCATTCTAAATACATCACTGACTTAGTTATAATGAAAGTAGATTTATTCTTCTGTGGCGATAGTAACACTTATGGCGAAGAATTACAAGGTATTGAAGATGATCATCAAAAAAGGATAGATCTTAGATATTCAAGTTTAGTATCAAAGAAATTAGATAAAACTCATGAAAATATTTCTCAAAGTGGTGCATGCAATGATTGGATTGTAAAAACAGTTGTTGAATGGTTTGAATCAGGTAATACTTGCGAAACTGCGATTATACAGTTTAGTAATCCACATCGATGGGGTTGGTATGATGAAAAGGGTGGATATAAAAATATAGGTAATAAAAATACAACTGACAACCTTTATTCGCAAGATATGAAAAATGCTCACTCTGATTATTACAGATCGGTGTGGAGTAAACAATTAGGACTTGCTAATTATTGGAAAAACAAATTTTTTCTCAATAATTACCTGAATGGAAAATGTGACGTAATTTGGATGACATTATCAAGAATTCCAGAAGGTGATGGTTTCTGGCAAAACTTATGTGCAGACATTGAGATAGGGGAACAAAAATGGATAGTGGATGGTAATAAGTGTCAAAAATTTGATAAAATAGGTTTTACGGGAACTCATCCAAATGAGGTCGGACACATGAACATTGCAAATTATTTGTTGGAACGTTTATGAAAAACTTTGATATAACACCAATAGATTGGAAAAGAACGTATTATCCTAATCCTAGATCTACAGTTTCTTTTACAGAGGCATGGGATAGAAGTCAGGGTGAGAATGATGAGGTATACTCAACAACCACAAGTTATTATCTTACAAAGACCATATCATACACTAACGAGCAAAGATATAAAACAGATATTGATAATTTGTCAAGATTGAAAGAAGATAAGTTTGACATAATCAAGGTGCCAGAGTATACATTTGAATACTCTGATATGACCATACAATACACATGTCAGTATTTGAAAGGTTATCATACTAATCAAGAGTCCATGTTTAGACTTTATAATGATCTTGTACTGAGGAAGTCAGAGTATACATTCGCAGACTTCAATGTCATGAACTTTATAACTGTAAATCATCCTAGTATACAAGGCATCTATGCTATTGATTTGAATTCATATCGGAAGTGTTCAAAAGAATTACGTAAATTTTTATGGGAAAGATATCACTCAATGCCTAATCCAGACGTATACTCATGATATTATTCTCAGGTTGTAGTTTTACATGGGGTGATGAGTTGCAAGGAGTGGAGGGAGACCATCAAAGACGTATAGAAAAGAGGTTTTCCACCATAGCGACAGATAAACAGACATTCAACATAGCAGAATGTGGTATATCAAATGACGCTATTGTCAAAAAAACAATAGATTTTATCGAAAGTTGGGATGGTGTACCTGAATTTGTAGTGGTTCAGTTCACAGTTACAGACAGATATGCGATTTATGATGATAAGTGGATGCATATTATGCCATGGATGAACAAACCTATATCAAAATGGTGGTTCAAGAACATTCATAGTGAGGTTTACGCTGCAAATGAGTTGTGGAGATGTGTTTTATTACTTGAATTATACCTAGAGAGTAAAAAAATACCCTATCACTTCATGCGAATAGACGGAAATATTACTGATCAAGTTGAAAATCAAGATAATACTTATAAAAGAGCGAGTAAAAACAAAAATATAACAAGAATAGGTCGTGATTTGATAGGGTTACATTTGAAAACTACAAAACCACCTAATCCAAATTACTGTCCATACATAAATGAACGATTTGGTGGTGGTCATCCAAGTGAAAAGGGACATAGAATCATCGCAGATTACCTCCAAGGCATACTTCCAAAGTAATCAAACCACTCATCATAGAATCTTCTCATACATTTACGCCCATAAGTCAAGTCACCCTCTGTAAGATCTTCTAAATCAGACTCATATTGATCTGCAAGGTACTCATGGTGTGGTGCTTTTGTTCCCATCTCAGGATAATAGCAGTTCGGCCATAGGTTTTTGATGTCGAACTGTAAAAATTTGCTAAGTTTTGCTAAGCTGTCGTTTTTTTCACCCCAAAGTTCTTCAGAAACAATAGTTGTGGTACTAAAAATCGATTTATAATACTTTATCCTCGAAATATAGTCAGAATTAGGGGTATAATTATTTTTATTAAGATAACTCCAGAAATAATCCTTAGATGTCGGATATTCTTTTCTCAGTATAGCACTGTTTTGGTAATTGTGCGATAATTCACTGTACAATCTTCTTACTGGATCTCTAAAAATCATCAAAACTTTTATTTTGAAGTGTTTTCTTAGTTCTGGTGCTATTTGATGTAAGAACTGACGAGGTAACCAAGCATTAGTATTAGAGAAGTCATGCACATAAGAATACTCATGCTTTACTCTTTCGTAATGTCGAGTGTAATATTTGATATAAGTTTCTAACGTGGGTTTCTCAAACAATTCTTTGATCTCTTCTAGGTTGTTATGGAAGGCATATTTGTTTTGATATCCATATGGGTGCTTCCAAACAGGTGTCATAGAATCATTGATCAATCTCTCATACCAATACTTCCTGTAGTTCCAAGCATCTTTATTGTATATGTGATATAACAACCAGTCTTCTTTGAGTATACCTGCATGAGAACATTTGTTGGCACATTGAAGTGTCAGGTGCAGAGGACTTGTCGCACACCATCCTGTACCAGCACCGATGATTAGAGGAACTCGCATGCGTAATGTCTCTTTAGTTTCTCTTTTGCATAAAAATACTCATCTTCTAATAATACATCAGTATCTGACTTTTGACACTGTAGTCCATCAATCAGAGGAGCATCTACTCCTCTCTCAGGGTAATATGCTGTGGGATACAAGTCAATCGTAAATCCCAAGAAGTTTTCTAAGTCTTGTTTTTGACCAGAGTATATTTTCTCCATACTTATTGGATGTATCTTGTAACCAGAGTTCTTCCAATTGTCATAGTAATGCTGATAGTTCTCTGAGTCTGTGATGCTGCCAGTTTCCAACACAGACATAAAGTATTCTTTTGCACTCTTACAATCTGTTTGCACCCACTTGTTCTCATAGAAGGCACAGCACTCGGAAAACAATCTTCTAGCGGGATCTCGAAATATCATCAACACCTTCACGTCGAAATGCTCCTCTAAGGTCGGTCTAATCTCTTTTAGATAGTCTGGTCGTATTTTCTGATTAGCGTTCGTAAAATCGGTCACACCATCATATCCCACCGCATTCTCTTTGTATATCTCTATGAATCTGTCAAGTGTAGGTGTTTCATCATATCCATATCTTTTGTTTCTCTCTCTTGTTTCTCTTGATTCTGTATAGAACTTCAAATGTTTTGGATCATTGATTGATAATTGATATAATATGTGATCTTCTTTTCCCAATCCGTGATTGTAATTACTAAGAGAGAACATCAAGGATCTTGTTGCTGACCACCCCACACCTGCACCGATGATCAATTTGGGTTTCATAAATACAACACACTTACCTTATGTATTATGAAAAGACTATGGGATTGGATAAAGGGCGAGTACAAACTTTGGAAGTTACGTCGAGAAGATCCATACATTTACGAAGAGGATGACTAAAATACCGTTTCTGCTTTTTTGCGGATGGGGGCATGCTGCGTCTACGCCTTTCTACTACACTCTTGCAGATAACTTGTATTGCCATGGTGGTCACATCAAGGAACCATCATACTTACCAAACCTTGAGCAGTACGAATATTTCGATAGACCCATGTGGGAGTATAACTCCGATCCATGGGAAAGATTGTTAGGTCCTGATTCACCAAACGTTCCTAGTGAGTTGAATCACCACTCACCATATAACAAGTTCTCAGAAAAGTTTATGCGTGATTGGATTGCAGAGCCACCTAGCATCCAAAAGTACATTGATTACTATCTGATACACTATCAGAACATCAAGGGAAAGTATAAAGCGGTTGCAGATTTCAGTAATTGTAATAATTGGTTGAGAGAACCATTTCTTGATAAGTATGCACCAATACTAAAAGAGCACTTTGACATCAAGGTGGTTATGATGGCAAGAGACCCTGTGCGTAGAACCTACTCAGACTTTTACGCAAAGTTCAATGGTAATTGTAACAGCAGTGAGTGGTACGAGAAGGGTATGTTCTATCCGAATATGCCTATGAAGGAAAAATATGATAAGATAGAAAAACTATTCAAAGGTGAGTTACTCACAGTAGAAACTTTTTACTATGTGCCTTTCTATAGAAAATTTAAGAAGTATTTTCCTACACTACAACTTGTAATGGAAGAGTTCTGGGAACCAAGTATGTTCAAACAACAAACTGAACTATTATCTAAGTTTTTAGATTTCCCCATTACAAAGATACATGAGAATGTATTTTGGCCTCATCAGAACGCACCCAAGTATGATTATCTAAAAGACCAGTGGGGAGCAGTAGATAAACCCATAAGCAAGGAATTGTATGAATATGGAAAAAACGTTTTGTTCCCAATATATAAACAATGGAAGGATGAATTCGGTGTTCTTCCCAATACTTGGGGTAAGCATTTATGATTAATTACTGGGCGGTTCCTAACATGGGCAAGATGCACATGATGATATCCATAGAGATGAATAAGATGACATATGTAAAGCATGGGGGCAAACATTGGTTTTACAAACAGTGGCATGACCCAGACAAATACAATAAAAGAATTGAAATGTCGTATATTTGTAGAAAAGGACAATCGAAAATAGAGAAACCAATAAAAACAAAAACAACAGCAGGTGAAAAAAGTGATGCGTATACCAATGAAAGGCATGAGTACTTAGATCTAGCAGCAAAATTGCCTATAGATTCCACTAAACTACACTCCAACACAAGCGAAGTTGGTGGTGAATTGATGGTAAAATATTTTGGAAATGTAAGTGATAGGAAACCTCCCGAAGATTTTATGAAAGATAAAGATCCTGTTGAGGTATTTTTCACAGATAAGCACTGGAGAGGATTGCAAAAAGTTTTTCCAGTATCACCATCTGGTAGTTATTTTGAAAAATTTTTAGAACCATATGTAAAAAATGATAATAAAAACCTTATTATGACAATTGTAGATGAGTTATTAGATTGTGATATACTTATGAGTCCTTTCATGCTTATGGGAAAATACATGTTAGGTCATCCTGATGCAAAAGATTTTGAGAAGACTGAACTTGAGGCACATTGTTTGAAAACTTACAAATCAATAAAAAATGTAGTTCCATACAAGGAGAATCTAGTTGACTGTTTTGCAAGTAAACTCAAGAGAATCAAAAAGTATAAGGTATTAGAAGAATATAAAAAAGATAAAAGAAGGGTGTGGTCACACCTTGATGGGATCGTCAGGAATGTTAGAAGAATTGAAAAGTATCTGCAAGATAATAAAATAGATCCCGTATACTTCAATTTGGATAGAGATGATTATAAGGAGACTTTTGGGTTTGAGAAGAATATACCACGAAACAATACACATCCAGGTGAATATGCCGAACGAGAACAATTTGAGCAAATAGCGAAGGAATATGTTATAATGAGGGATATGAGAGATATGAGGAGGCGAAACAGATTACGTGATTGGATTTAGTGAAGGATTCCACGATGCTGCTGTAGCGGTAGTCAATAATGGAAGAATTTGTTACGCAGCACACTCAGAAAGATATTCAAAAAGAAAGCATGACAAATACCTTGATGTGACAGCAGCGTCCACAGCAAGACTTTTGTCTACTGATGGTAAGATAGCGTTTTACGAGAGACCTTGGTTGAAAAGGACTAGACAGTTCTTTGCAGGTCAAAAAGCGTGGTATAGACCAAGGCATCTATCACTCAAACCAACTGAGTATCATAGTCATCATAAGTCTCACGCAGCAGCAGCATTTCAAACATCTCCTTTTGATCAGGCAGCATGTGTAGTAGTGGATAGTATAGGTGAATGGGATTGTACATCCATATGGACAGCGAAGTATGTCAAAGGTCATGCGTGTTACAAGAAGGTATGGTCACGCTGGTATCCGCAATCTATTGGATTATGGTATTCTGCGTTGACAAAGTGGGCAGGTTTGCGTCCACTTGATGAAGAGTATATCTTTATGGGTATGGCAGCGTATGGTCATCCTGTCTACTTGAATGTGGTGGAGAGAGCATTACGTAGAAATAATCACAAAGGTGTGAGAATAGGTGAGTATGATAAGTGTGATGTAGCGAAGAGTGCAGAGAGGATATTACAATTAGAACTGAATGAGATATTTGATATTGCGAGTAGATATAGTAAGAACATCTGTTACGGTGGTGGTGTTGCCTTGAACTGTGTGGCAAACACTGGATTGAGGGAAATGTATAACCTATGGATCATGCCTTGTCCTGGTGACGCAGGGGGTGCTCTGGGTGCAGCATGTCTTGCATATGGTGGGAAGGTTGCCTTCAGTCCATACTTAGGATATAATATACAGAAGTTATGTGATCCAAGGAGAGTTGTTGATGCACTCCTCGAAAAAAGAGTCGTGGGGGTTGCAAATGGCCGTGCTGAGTTTGGTCCT
>MDSZ01179603.1_pt1 | contig 11891 bp, 8 predicted proteins | sample 811201 | NCBI WGS metagenome assembly MDSZ01 (sample SAMN05326647, study PRJNA326480) | marine metagenome | isolation source: seawater | place: Indian Ocean: North | collected 2010 | reverse complement strand
GAATAGAATAGAATAGAATAGAATAGAATAGAATAGTACCATGGTACCATGGTACACCATGGTACCCTGGTATTTGAAATAGCATCGTAGATCACTGGGTGCAGCAAAGCGTCACGAAAACATCGACGAGAGGCAAAGTTCTGCGCGTTCCAACTGTTATTAATAAAGTTCGTGTGCTACGCTAATATTACGTTTTCCGCCGGTTCTGACGGAGATTCGACGATGGAGGCGTGTGGTACACGTACGGTACATCCGGTTCTTCACCTTCTTTCGATCGCAAGCACTCCGTAAATGTGCTCCAAACCTTTGGTACTGTTAAAAATACGTTCCCTCCAGCATACAGAGAACAAATGACATCTTCCAATCTATCGTTGCAACGGTGTGGTTTTGCGCGCTTATCGGTATCATAAAGCAACTGACCTTGATGTTTACGATATAAACCGTCTTTTTCATCGTGTGGGAACGGGTGTTGGGAGGACGTAGCCGACTGTTTGTCTTCACCTGAAGAGTTGTTGTTCGTTCTTGTTGAATTCCGGCTGTTTTTCCAAAATCCCATACTTTTGCTCGACAACTTCCCCACCCCGCTTAATCTTCCACCTCGCGTCTTCTTCTTTTCGACATCGTAAAGTTTGAACTCAAACAAGAGAGGAGATGACCGAAAAAGCTCCCGGGGCGTCTTTCGGGAAAACTCGGTATGGTGCTTGGGAAAATGTAGATTTGAGAACATTTTCTTTTTCGTTGTTGACTGTTTTTTTCAATCTTTCCTCACTCCAACAACGCACAGATATGAATCAACGTCGTCGTCCTTCTTCTGCCTCTGCTTTTCAGTCGCAAGGCATGAATTCAGATGCACTCGTTCGTACGCAGCAACAGAGACAACAAAGGCAATCGGCTTCATTCATCACTTTGATAAAAAACTGGAAGCCACGCACGACACCAAAGTTGACATTCTCTTTGGGTTTGTATGTCGTCGGTATATTCTTGGCATTCTTTGCTCGCCCGTTTCCAGTGACGCAGGAACAGTTTGAGGAATACGAAAAAAAACTTCGACTGATTGATAGCCCGGAAGGTGGGTTAGGTGAAGCTCGTTTAAACGCCGAAGACGCGTATCGTTCGACACGCACTGAATTGTACGAAACTAAGCGATTTGGTTGGCGTTTACGCGGTGGAAGCGAGAAATCCAAAGTATTAGAGCTGCAGAGAAAAGAGAAGGAACAATGGCGAGCTTTGAAGGCGTTGAACAAAGAGCGCGAGAGAAAGCTGCGAGACGCCAGAAGTGTATTAGGTATTTGGAGCGAAGAAGGTGTGCGAGAGACCAAGAAAAAATTCTGGGAAAAATATGAAGGCGGTAAAGTTTTTGCTACGCAACAAACTTTTTACGATGCGTTCAACGCTTTACTATATGGAAGGTCAGACGATAATGCGCTGGAGTTTATGATTAGATGGACGTTTACTATTCTCGTAAATTTTACGGTGGGTATGTTTGGAGCTATTATTGGTTTCACATTTTCGCTGCCTTCTGTGATTTATGGATTCGGCGCTTCCTCCTTCTCCTTCATATCTTTTTTCATCCTAGCTGTCATTTCTGCTATTTCCGTGGTGTTGACGTTGTTAGGTGTTCTTTACGGCGGTGCTATCGGTGGTATCGTTGGTGCTGTGAATTTCGCGACGAATAATGCTTTGCGCTTGGAGGAGAAAAAGAGGGAAGAGATAAAACGTTTGCAACAAAGACAACAAGGAAGGCAACAGGGATCGAACGGTAGCGAGAACTTTAGCAACTTTGAATATGATAATCGGGATCACATGGATTAACATGACATGTACCGGTTAAACATATGATTTATTTGCTTGTTATATTACTGCAAGATTACGCACGATTCGTAGGTCGGAACCATGTATTTTATATTAATCAGTGCATCTTGGCCACCAACGCGCTCCAAAACGCGTAAAGTCTCTTTTACGAGAACGCGCAAAGTTTTTGCCGAGCGTCCTTTTCCAATCAATTCCTTCCCATCGCGTTTGGAACCATCGCTCAGTACGTTTAATGTAACTTTCAAAGAGTCGCAGTTTCTAAAGACGTTTAAAATCGGAAGCAATTGTCGATAATATGGAACGAGCATTGGTCCAATCGATTTTTCACACGTCGCCAAGTGACGCAATAGATCCATCGCAACGGCAACGATTGGGGCATCTCGCGTTTTCAACGCATTTTGAAGTGGAAGAATGAGTTGTGGCATAACGTTCGCAACTTTTTCCGGGCAAACGGCTAACAATTGTTTTGCACCTTGCACGGAAAGCAATCTGTATGGATGGTCGATTTCACGAATACCATCGAAGAACAAAGGAAGGTATCTGTGATAATCCAATTTTGCTGGATCAACTCGCCACGTGACCGCGTTAGAACCACCTCCGTGGGCTACAGCGATTGGAATTTCACCCAAATCATAGAACTCGCGAAAAATCGTGTTTCGCGGATTATGTCGCGGTTGTAAAGAAAATGGAAGCGTCGATGGGAACAGAGGATTTTTATTTTTAGTAACGGTTTCGTTTCTTTTTCTACTCGTATTTTTTGCATTCACCTTTGCGTGCGTATGATTGTGAGAATCGGGAGTAATGCATTCCTGAAACGGCGACACTTCGACGACAGCCATTAACGACGATTTGTTTCGCGCGGGAGTGTAAAGATACGGATTACGAGCAGGAAGCGCGCGCAAAAAGAGTGTGGCGATGTTTTCTATTTTTACCTATTTTTGGTCATTTTCACCTTATTTCGTCATTTCACCTATTTCCCAAAAAAAAAAATCGTTCATCTCAAACACTCACCATCTTCAATTCCACAGAAAAAATCTAAAGCACACCACCACCACCTTAACCACAGAACTTCCTCTCTCACTCTCTCTGTCCCATCATCGAGTAACATTTTCAAATGCCACTTTCGTCTCCATCAAAGAAGCTCGAGAGTCCCAGCTCTTCGCGAGACAAATATACCGATACGCGAAGTCTTGTGGAGAAAATTGTAAATCTCATCGCTCTTTTGATTGCGTTTCCCATTCTGGCGTTTTCTTATCCACTCTCTTTGCTCACGCGAGGGACGTTCCACGGCGTTTGGAACTTTTCCAAGGAGATTCGACCATCGATTACGCAAATATGGGCCGATTTCATGACTTCAAATGTCATGAATGTCCGATTCAAAATCGTTTCGCAGAAACAACTTTACAGAGACGGCAAGTGCGTTTATCTGTGCAATCACCGCGCGTGGGCGGACTTCTTCATCGACATGTCCTTATGCGAAGGACGGTCGTTTACTTTATCGAGAATGCTCGTGATGTACGTGTTCCCTATTTTCATGTTGCCAGCCGTCTTTGCTGGCGCTGTGTTTCCATTTCGAAGGGACAAAGGTGGCGGTTATGAAGAACTGAACAATAGCATAGATAAGCACTGGTCGAGGTGCGAACAGTATTTCCCGGGTTTCTTGTGCTACCCAGAAGGGACGAGAAATATTAAACCGCATAGTTTACCGCTAAAACGTGGCATGTTGAGATATGCGCACTCTAGGAAACTTCCCGTTCAAATCATCATTTGTGCGGGAAAAGAGAAAGTGTTGTCACAAAAACGTTTCGCCGCGGAGCGAAGCCACGTGTTACCAGTCGCGTATTCGTCTGTAATCCATAGCGATAGTTACCCGGTATTCGAGGATTTTGCCGAAGCCATCAGACACTCGTGGGCAGATGAGTGGGCGAGTGCGTACAATCATGAGAGCAAGATGGAAAAGCTCAAAGATTTCGAGCCAAGCGAAAGGACGATTCGATACGAAAGATGGGTCGATGTCTTCACCGTCGGGACAGTTATTTCCTTCTTTGTCTTTTGCGCGCTAGTTGCTCACGCTTTACAGATAATCTTTCCAAAAATTATAGAGTTAGGACATGCGTGAAACGTATTGGCGTGGCACTGTACATATTAGTCGTATGTTAAAGTATAGTAAAAAGAAATTGACTCAAAACATTGCTAAGTTTAGCACAAAACGCACTTCTCTCGCGACGACGAGTTTATCTCATTCCTTTACCTCGTAATTTTACACCTAAAACTCTCTCCAACTTTGCGAGAATCTGTTGGTTTGGTATTGCTTTACCAGATTCGTACTCTTGAACGACTTGAGGACGTTCGTTAATTTGTTGCGCAAGCTGCGCTTGCGTTAACTTTTTGGCTAAACGGCCTTGCATTATGGCCTTCTTCACTTCTGTTTTGACTGTCTTGTGCGTGAGTTCTTCGGTCTCATTCTCGAGCTTCGACGCGTTACGCCCTGGACCAGCTTTATTTACGTTCGAAACGTCTTTTCTCACCGCTGTGACGTTCAATCCTTGTTTCAATGCCTGTCCAGTTGTTTAAAGTAAAGAAAAGTAAAGGCGTAAGGCAACGTCGTCGTCGTCGTCGTCAGCAACCCCACATTTTGGGGCGTTATAAAAAAAGAGAAGTCGCGACAAAAATAAAAGCACACGAAAAGGCGCACATTTGCTACTGCTCTTTGATCCTTGAGCGTTCCACCGCCGGTTCCACTCCCTGACGGTCGTTTCTTGGTCAACACAACCTCTTTAAAGTCTTGATGATCCATCTTTTATCGTTGTGTTTGAGTGATGCGCGTGAGTTTTTGATGAGGCATTTTCGTTTTCGTTTTGGTTTTTTTTGAGAGTTTAAGAAAGAACTTGAAAGAAGAAGGAAGAAAAAGAGAGAGAAGAACAAATTTCAAAATTCGAGTCACACAAAGTCATCACGCGCTTGGCGAGCGCGCTTTAAGAAGATATCGACAGATAAAGACGAACAAGGAGGAAAACAAATGCACGCGTACTCATTAAAGTGAATCGTTCAAAAATCTACACTCGCTGCTGTTGTAATGTTGGGATCGTTAGATGAAGCAGCGGAGCTCATCGCAGCATCGAGACAAGAAAGTTTAGAGCAACAACAAATTGGAAACGCGGCGCAAGAAGAAGGTGCTGCTGATGATAAAAATGAAACGAGGAAGATACACATTGAAGAAGGTATCATAAAGCGCGGGAAAAGAGGTCCGTATAAGAAAAAGACGAAGCACGAGAACGAGAACGACGACTTCGAGACGAAGAAGATTGCCAAAAATACAGGAACAAAGGAGAAAAAAACTTTAGAGAAGACAAGAGAGCGACGAAAACGCAAGATCGCATCAATCGATTTAAAGCTGGAACGAATGCAGAAAAGGAAGTTAGTGGAACCAAAGAAAGTAATGACTGCATACAAAGCGTTTTCAGACAACAACACAAAGGCTAAACTATGCAGGAGTGAAAATTCACATCTGACGAATGCGGAAAAATATGCAAAGTTGCGAGAGCTTTGGAACACTGCATCTGAAGAGGAGAAGGCAGAGGCTGAGACACACGTGAATAAGGATAAATTGAGATATCAGCGAGAAATGCAAACATTTTCATATAAGAAAACATTCATGGAAATCGCCGCCGCTCTTCTCCGAGGTGAGCTCGTTACTACGGAAACGCCAAAGCCGCGAAAACCGTATTTTTTGTTTGAATGTTCAGAGCGTGCGAATTCAGACACAATAAAACATTCGAAGGATCTCTCTAAATATTGGAAGTCAATGACGCAAGATGAGCAAAAGTCATTTAACGATGATTACGAAATTCAGCAACAATTGTATAAAAGTCTGCAGCCGATTTTCCAGGAGAAGATGAAATTTTTAAGTGAAGAAGAGAAAGACGCTTTGGAAGAAAAAGGAAAGGGAGTAAAAGAAGTGAACCAACGCGTAGGAATAGAAACGGAAGAAACGAAAACAGAATTGAATGAACGGGCTAATGCAGAACTGCATGCGCGTTTCGAGAGAGCTCGAGGATTGGAATTTTTACGCGACGTCAAATATTTACTCCCTCCCTTGGGATATGTGGGGAGCGATGAGAAGAAGAAGCAAAAAGTTAATGGAAGAAAATTTAAAGATACAATGGAAAGGGAAACTGGAATTATCAATCTCGATCGAATGAAAATAGTACCCAAGACGCGAAGCGAATTTGGTTATGACATTTTGAAGAAGAAGATCGATAATTTAAGCGAAGTACCTGCCATACAAACCCTATCGAGCAAATGTCACCTCGATGCCTCAAGTTTGGCAAAAATACTAGGAAGTCAAGGCAGCGTCGTTGATTTCGATAAGTTCAAAGCATTCGTCGAGAAAGGTGGGAATGATGTAGAATTAGTTGCAGCGTTTAGGAAATACGTCATGTATAATCCACCAGATTGGGCTTCCTTTAAAAAGGAACTAAAGTTGTAATAATACGCGCAAACAGTAAAGGGGAATAAATACGCGCAAACAAGCATAGTACGTGTAATAATTTTCTCAAAATGGCTTCGCGCTAATAATCTTCCATCCTCCTCCGTATTCCGTGTTATCACCCTCGCCTCCTTTTGTCGATGTCTTTCCCTCACCAATACCTTTCGTTGCTAATGATACCAAATGCTTTTCCAAGTCGAGTTTAAGCCTTTCGACGGAGACTCTAGGGGTTGGTCGTTTTACTTTATTTTGCGCATCATCGGCATCACTACGCTTACCAATAAATAAGACTGGTATTTCACCCGCGTGCGCATATGCCCATTCTTTGTTCAAGGACACGTCTCTGATTTCCAGCGCATAGTCGCACAAGTCTGGAGAGATGCGACATTTTTTACTATTATCAAAATCTTCTGTTATTGTTGTTCTTCCTGCCGTGTTCGCTTCTCGTTGTGCTAATTCTAAAACTTCTTTCAACTTTTTTTCTAAACCTTCGCATAAGCAGCAACCCGGCTTTGTGTACAAAATCAAGACGTTGTCGCTCTCTGGTACCTCTTTTGAAGAGGATGGCGAAGAAGATGAAGGTGTCGATGCCATTAATCTGTGTCTATCGGGTTTCCTTTTTCTCCTTTTTCTTCTTTTCTCATTAGGTGAAGAAGTATAATCCCTTCGTGCAGCGTTCGGTTGTATTCTCATTTGGAAATGATTTCGGTTGTAGGATTCTATGGACACAGACAAACTTCTTGAAACAGCAGAAGTTGATGCGGTATGTGCCATCAAAACCATCTTCGATGATGATCCAAACTCTTTTCTTTTTTGACGACGAATTTCGGGCAAGACTTAAAAACAAAACACCCACATCCCTAAATAACTAATAGCGTCAAAGAAATAATCAAATTAAACACTCAAAAGAACTGCTATTAGTATTGTCACAAAAAACATCTTCCGTTCGGCAGGATGAAACCAATCTTGCCTATTGCCGCGGCAATTGCGTTCACGGCTACTTTTCTGCGAACCACGTCGAAAGGGAAATCATCGGCGAGGAAAATCGTCAGTCGAGCAACCGGAAGAGGAGGAGGAGGAGAAGGGACAAAGCAGAAAATAACGACGACTATTCCAAAGCCTTCGTGTAAGAAGATCAATCACGACGTTTCATTCGGGGTCGTCCCTGGCGAGAACAGAGGTGAAAATGCCATGGATCCAGCTATCAAGATCAACGATGACCTTTTCTGGTTGCGCGACGACGAGAGAAAGAACGAAGAGATTCTCGCGTACTTGAAACTGGAAAATAACTACACCGAGGCTCACACGAAACATGCCAAAAAGTTGGAGACAGAACTTTACAACGAAATCGTCAAGGCGATCGAGGAAACCGATGTCGACGTGAAATTTCAATGGGGGGATACCTTTGAATATTACGTTCGCACGGTGAAAGGAAAATCCTACCCGATTGTCTGTCGACAAGAAAGAACGAATATCACCAAAGGCGGTGAAACTGTCGTATTGGATGTCAATGAAATTGCAAAACAAATGTCCTATTGCTCAATCGGTGGCTTCAACATGTCGGAAAGCCACGATTTTTTGGCGTACGGCGTAGATGAAACTGGATACGAAACGTACAGAATTAAGGTGAGGAATGTTAAAACTGGGGAGGAGATGCCGGTTGACGTGCTCGAAGGCACGACCGGTTCGGTTTCTTGGAACGGCGATAATCAATTGTTTTATGCGACTATGGACGATGCACACAGGCCTAATAAAGTATGGAGACATAACATCGGCACTCCGCAATCCGAAGATGAGTGTTTGCTTTCAGAAGACGACGAGTTATACAACATTGGTTTTGGTAAAAGTGACAATGGAAACTTTCTCATTCTCGAAAGCGAATCCACGGAAACCAACGAGATTTGGCTCGTCGATTTGAAAAAGTCGCGGAGCGAGAAACCACAGCTCGTTGAGAAAAGGCGCGATAAGCATAGATATTACGTCGAACCGAGCAGAAACAACAAGCAACTGTACGTGTTGACGAATCGACTCGGTGAAAGGATCAACTTTGAATTGAAAGTGACGAGTCTAGAAACACCCGGTATGGAGAACTGGATAGATTTAAAAGGCAAAGGTTTCCCATGGAGCGAGAAGCGAACTTTAGAAAGCATAATGACGTTTAAAAATCACATAGTTATCGATGGCAGAGAAGATGGTTTTACGCAGGTTTGGATATTACGACTTGATGATATGAATAACAATGACGATAGCATTTCAGACTGGTATCGATCTGAATGGCCTGCCGCGAGCGTTGTTTATCCTTCCCGCGCATCCGCCTCTCTCTCATGCGTAAGCGCGAACAAAGTTTACGATACGAATAAAATTTTGCTCTCGTATTCGTCGTTGGTGAATCCACGAACTGTATATGAATTCGATATGGAAACGCAGAATAAAACTATCAAAAAAATAACCGCCTGTAAAGGGTTCGTAGAAAAGAATTACGAGACGATACAAATCCAAGTCACGAGCAGAGACGGCCAAACGAAAATCCCAGTGTCGATTGCGTACAAGAAAGGAAAAAGACAAAGGCAAGGTCCGCTTCTTTTAGAAGGCTATGGTTCGTATGGTATTTCGAACGATCCGGCATTTGACCGCTCTGTAGTTCCGCTGCTCGACCGCGGCGTCACTATTGCAATCGCGCACATCCGCGGAGGTGGGGAACTCGGTAGAAGTTGGTATGAAGATGAAGGCAAGTATTTAAATAAGATGAATACCTTCTATGACTTTATCGATTGCGGCGAGTATTTATGCGCGAGTGGTTGGACTTCTCCTGAAACACTCGCGATCTCTGGTCGATCTGCCGGTGGTTTACTCATGGGCGCAGTCACGAACATGGCACCTGATTTATTCAAGTGCGTCGTTGCGGGCGTGCCTTTCGTCGACCTTATGGTGAGTATGTGCGATCCGTCGATACCTCTTACAACGGGCGAATGGCTTGAGTGGGGGAATCCAAATTGCTCCAAATTTTACGAGTACATGAAAAACTACTGTCCGATGCAAAATATTCGAAAGTCTAGGAAGCCTGATGTACTCATAACCGCTGGTTTACACGACCCTCGCGTCGCGTATTGGGAAAGTGCAAAATACGCCGTGCGCATGCGCGAGTCGTGTGAAAACGAAGAGGCGAGAATTTTACTGAAAACGGATTTGAGCGCCGGTCACTTCAGTGCGACCGATCGATATCGCAAATTCAAAGAAATCGCGTTTGAATACGCGTTTGTTTTAGATTGCATTTGTCTATAATAAATATATTACACTCATCTATTCATTTGCATGCATGATTCGATTATTGCCGTCTGCCATTCGCGTGATGATCTTCCATTACCTTTTCGAGGGAGCTCTAAATCAATAGTTAACAAACGTTCTGCACGGATTTTTTCAAGGTCTGCGGCATTCCGCGCGTCGCTCTTCGACGATTTAACGGTCTTGCTGTTGTTCTTTTCTATTTGTTCGTGTTCCGTCTGTTCTCGGAGTATGATTGAAAAGCATCGCTTTGGATTTAATCCGTGCGTCGCTCTTTCGGCTTTCATTCTCCCTTCATTCCCGATTGTCATTTTCTCTAGATTTTGCCCGATTGTAAAGTTGGAGAAGCCAGTTTGTACGTCAGCAATATCTTTAGCTAATAAAGTCTGTCGTCGTTGCGAAAAGAACCAATACTTTGAAGAAGGTGAAGTCCAATTCAGAGTATTATTCGTCGTGTTGTAATAAAAGCGATATCGCTCCCTTCTTCTCAACCCAAGTTTCCTATATTTCGTGTGTGAAATGAATACTGCGCCCTCGAGAATAGCTCGACGTAACTCGGAGCTTCGACGCTCACGCCACAACTCAACTTCTTCCTTCGTGCCTTCTAATTCTTGTTTGAGATCTGAAATTTTATCGTTGAATCGATCGCGTTCCTCCTTCAACATGCGCTGCAATTTTGCCGTGTGCAGCAAATGCGAAGTCGATGAAGCAACCGAGGGAGAATTCGTGGATGAAAACGCTTTAAAAGTCGCCGAAGTCGGCGTCGAGGCATTCAATTCCGATTCTGTCGCGCGAAAAAGTCTTCTCGAAGGCGAATTCGTTTTGCCACTCGTCGATAAAAGAGGCGACGTTTCCTCCTCGTAATCGCCATCGAGTACTACCGTCTTTTCTACATCATCAAACGCGTCTTCATCCAAATCACTCTCTATATCAGAAGAATCGTGTTGCGTCGATTGCTCCATTATATTTGCATCGACAACTTCCCACTCTATCGTTAATTGAGCTTTTTTCTGTTTTCGCGAAGTTATCGCTCCATGCACGTCTAAATCTATATGTACGCGTTCCATGCCTGCTTCGCGGTCACATTTTTTCCCATTCACAACTTTCGAGCGATTGATTTTAAATATCGCTTCTCCGAGTTTCACAATCGATCCAACTATTGTTCGGTCGAGTATTTTGACGCAAACTTCTCCGCAATCTATCCTTTTCATTTGAGCGCTATCTTCATCATCATCATTATCATTATCATCAAATGGGGGCAAATCGAACTCATGTCTCGAACCCCATTCAATTCGTTTAGACCATGGTCTTGTTGCCGTTCGCGACTTTTGACCGCGATACGAGATAGAAGCGTACGGGTACCCAAAGCTGATATTTCTGTTTACAAGATTCGTGCACTTCATAACTCTGATGACGACTATCCCGTTTGAATTTTCGAGTTGTGCCTTTTTTGCAATTTTCATATACGTGTGCTCTACATCTACGTACAATCGTCTCGGCTCGACGAAATCTTTCTGTATCGCGTTTTGAATGAACGAAATGACCCAATCGTGTAAACCAGGGATATCTGAAACCGGCAAACCCATGGGCGAGACGGAAACGTCCACGGTAGGTGTGTCTCTGAAAGAAACATCGACGCCAGAAACACCCGGTTCTCTCGATACAAGACGCATTCCCATGATGATTTTACCGTGAATAGACAAGTTGGTAATGTGAACTGGGACGTTCAGACTTTTCAAGTACATCCCAGGCTTTATTTGTGCTTGTATTCTCGCGTGCGACGCGTTCGTATCCCAATCAAAATCGCACTCAAACTGCACGTAGTCTGCTTTAGGGTTATACCTCGCAACGTACAAGTTAACATTCGGTGGCGTCGTTCCCAAAGAGAAATCTTCTAAGACGACATCGCCGACGAACGAATTTACGGTATCTAATTTCTTTAGAATATCAACCGCTATGCGTTTTACGTGCTCGTCTGCAATTTGGCTCAGAATGCACTTATATTGATGTCGCAACAACAAGTTCACCCACTCGAACGAACCCGACTCCACGGTAGTGAATTCTGCATTTATGCTATCTTTTACCATTTTTCTCGCTTTAAATTCCCTCTGATATCTTCTTTGCCTCTTTTTTCGTAGCATCAATACGAACAACGCTATCAAAGACAACAGAACAATCAGAATTGAAAAAAGAAGATGCCCCTTCCATTCTCCGGACGAGGACGAGGACAACGGTTTTCTGTTCCACTTGTTCATTTGTTGTTTTACATCGGGAAACGCGTTTAAAATGGTTCTAAGGTACTCACACG
>MDSZ01159354.1_pt1 | contig 11891 bp, 11 predicted proteins | sample 811201 | NCBI WGS metagenome assembly MDSZ01 (sample SAMN05326647, study PRJNA326480) | marine metagenome | isolation source: seawater | place: Indian Ocean: North | collected 2010 | reverse complement strand
AGAAGACTTAAGTTTTGCAAGAAAACAGACTTAATTTTATTAATTTATGAAATCGAGAAAACAAAAGTCATTGTATTTAGGTGGGGGTTTTAGAGATCATCAAATACTTTTTATGTTGCCTATTCTGGATGGTATTTGCAAAAAAAAAAAGATAAAAAAAATTATTTTTGAAAAAAGATTAAATAAAAAAATTAAAAAAGAAAAAATTTTTAAAAAATTCTCAAATAATTATAATCTAGAAACATTAGAAGATACAAAAAATAAGGAAAACTATTTATTAAGAAATATCAAAAGTTTTTTTTGGATTATATTTTTTTTTTTTAAAAGTTTTTTTATTTCAAGAGTAAAACTTCTTTCAAAAAAAAATACTTGGTTTGATTGTCAAGTAATTCACTCTATCTGGGATACTTGTATTATAAACAACAAAAAGGGATTAAATAAATTTGAGTTTTTATCGAGAATTAGAAGTTCAATTTTTTTATCAAGACAAATAAATAAGTTCAAAATTTTGAAAAAAGAAAATGTTCAATATGCTGTAATTCAACATACAGTTTATGAAGAAAGATTTTTATTAGCCTTGATGCGCAAACAAAAAATAAATATTTTTGTTCAAACAAAACATGTTTTGATTAAACAGAAATTAAATGAAGATTATGGTTTTAAACATTTAGATAAAAATATTTTTTTAGATAGTTATAAAATAATTTCTCATAATAAAATTGAAGAATATTGGAATAAAAAGTTTTTATTGGGAAATTCCAAATATCGTGAAGCAAAAATTGCATCAAACATCAAAAATAAAAAAAAGATTAATTTAAAAGCAAAAGAGAATGTTATTATGCTTCATATTTTTAAAGACTCACCGTTTACAAATATTGACAGATCAAGAATATTTGCAGATTATTATTCTTGGGTTTATGCTACACTAAAGATTGTATCAAAGTCCGATGAAAAATGGATAATAAGGAAACATCCTTCAGCAGATAAATGGGGAGAAAATCAATCTGAAATAATTAAAGATCTTTTGATTGATATTTTCAAAAATCAAATTCCAAAAAATATTACTTTTGAAGATAATATGAAATCAAACATCACTCAATTTAAGCTGACAAATAAATTAGTTACATTCTCAGGGAATTCACATCTTGAAGCAAGTTGCTTTGGAATTAAACCAATAATTATATCAAAGACTACTTTATGTAATTTTGATAAAAATATGTTTTACAAACCTAAATCAATCAAAGAATATAGGAATATATTATTAGAAAAAGATAATAAAAAATTCAAAGCATCGCACTCACAAATAAAAAAAAGTAAAAGAATTCTATATTGTATTCATAATATTATAAATTATGCTGAAGATATAGACTCTTTTCATGTATTCAGAAAAGAGAATAAAAAAGTTTTTAAGATTCTTTTTAAAAATATCTTAAAAAAACTAAACTATAACTATGAAGATATAAAAAAAATTGGTTTTTATGTTGGTCAAAAGTATCAACAAAGTTTAAATATAAATCATTTAAATAAATTTATAAAATAATGATAAATTTTTTAAAAAAGATTAAATCAAATAAATTTTATGAATTTCTAATCAGATATTTATTCATACCTGTCTATAATTTTTTTTGGGTTTATATATTGAATTTTAAAGATAAATTAATTGGAATTATTTTTAAAATTTCCCTCAAAAATCAAGAATTCATTAGTTTAAAAAATAATACAAAATTAATAATAAATGATAATAAATTTTTTAAAAAAATTTCATTTGAAATTGGTCAAAATATTAATGATGATTTTATAAAAAAAAATATTGAAAAAATAGAGAGCGATAAACATAAGAAAGAAATAGGTAAAAATCAAAATGAGGCACTCCTAAAAAACACTTTTGTGATTGATCTATTTCCAGAATTAGACAAATCTACTCAAACCAAAATTATTAATTTTGCCACCTCTAATTTTATGCTTAAGACAGCATACGAATATCTAGGTGTATTTCCTATATTCGCAAGAGTTTATGTAAATCTAAATATTCCAACAAAAAAAAAACAAAGCTCTAGTCAGTTATGGCATCGAGACGATTTTGGTTATAAAAACCTAGATTTATTCATGGCTATTAATGAAGTAAATGAAAATAATGGTCCTTTGTACACAATTAAACAAAAGGACCCTATGAATATTTTTTATAGGGTAAAAAAGGAGGTTAATTCTGGTTTAAGAGGTGAAAGAGGAAAAATTTTAGATCAGAATTTTAATTATTTAAATTCAAATAATTTTGAAAATTTATCTATTCTTAAAGGGAAGCCAGGGACCTCTATGCTAATTGATAGCATAAGAAATTATCATAAAGGAGGATACTGTAAATCAAATTACAGATTGATGTTGAGAATAAATTATATGACTAACGACTCTACTTATCCAATTGAAAATTTAAGATTGAAAAGAAAAGAATGGTTGAGTTTATTAGAAAATAAAAATTATTTTAATTGTTATGCCCTAAGAAAAAGAAGTATTTTTTTTCAAAAGTTAAAAATACCCCAAATATTATTTAAACTTTATTATGCAATTTCAATAAAAGGATAATCTTAAACTAACTTTTAAAGTTCCAGTTTTCATCAAAAAATTGTCTTTTCTTATTTTTTATATTTTCTTGATCAAGTTCATGAGGAATTTCTATATTTTGAATTTTTCTTTTTTCATAAAAATCTTTTCTCAGGAATGTAACCTCTAGTAAAGGAGGAATTTTTATACCTTTAACTTTAATTTGTTCTTCAGCGTTATTAATATGAATATGACAAATTTCAAAAACACATAAAATCTTTTTTAATGTATTATAATAATGCTCATTTATAACTTTATTATTTATCTTTGAAAGGTAATGAAATTCAATGATTAATATTTTAAATTTTTCGAGTGTTTTTAAAGGGGTATCAATAATAAGATCATATTCATTTCCTTCTATATCTATTTGCCCAATCAGAGAAGTTTCATTTTTATTATCTAAATTAATCCAATCCTCAAATCGAATAGTGTTTTCATTATTAATTATACCTATATTTTTATTTAAAAATTTGTAGTTTTCTATGTGTTCAGGGAGATCTTTTATTGTTCCGTCAGCACCATAAGATTTAATGTCAAATTTAACCAAATCTTTTTCGAAGCTTATATCCTTTCCTATTCCAGCTGAATAACAGTAATTAATTTCATCAAGAATATTAGGTACTAAATATCCACCATCTCCATTTGATCCAATTCTAATTAATTTGATATTTTCAGGTATCTTAATTTTAAATAAATCAATGAATCTTAAAACCTCTTTTTTGGAGGAAAAATGATAAATATTAATATTAAATTTGACTAACATTTCTCTTAAAAATTTTTTTATATTTTTAATCATTGAGATAATTTAAATTTTCCCCTTTATAAAGGTTATTTCTAATAAGATTAATATCTATATCTTCAATTGAGTTAATGAATTCATTAATATCTGAATGACTATTAATTTCATTATCAAAATATTTAAAAATTAGATCTGGAATAAAGATATTCATTATTTTTTTATTATTAATAATCTTTTGTTTATCATTGAATATTTTTGTAATGAATAAAGATGGTTTGACATCTTTTGATAATTCTCTGTACCAATGATCAGATGAGAGTATAAGCATAACATCTTTATCTTTATACTTTTCAATCATTGTATTTATTCCTTTTATTATTAAGTCTGTATATTTCAACATAATTTGATATTTTTCATAATTTGTTTCAGAACTTTGATTATAAAATTTTTTAACAAATTCTGATGCACTAACATTTTCCTTTGGTAAGAATAAATGAATATAGGTAAAATTATAATTTGAATTTAATTCCTTTTCAAAATCTTTTAGATTAAATTTAAGTTTTTCGCTAAAAATAAAATCAGAAGTCACATTATAACTTTCGTTAAAGTCATTTAACTTTTTAATATCAAATTTATCAAATTTATAAGATTTATTTTTTATCTTATTAATATATGCTAAAGGTGTATATGAGTTAATTATGCCATTAAAAAAAGTTAAAAACTCATTTTTATTATTTTTACAATTTTTTTCTAGTCCCAACATAAAGCAGTAAGGTAAAACTTCACTATATAAATTAAAATTTAGTCTTTTATTTTCAAATTTTGAAAAAAAGGTATTTTGGAAATTAAAAAGGATTTCTTTATTAATTGAGTTATCTATTAAATATAATTTATTATTTGAATATTTAATTTCTTTAACATCTCTAGACATAAAAATTGAAGGTATACTTTCTAATGTATGACTTGAGGGAGAATATGAATTTTCGAGTAAAATTGAATTTTCTTTTAATTTTTTAAAATTAACTAATTGATTTTTATTTTCGAATGCTATTGATGGATCAAATTCATCAAGTAATATCCATATAACTTTTTTGTTAGATGTATTGTTGAAAAATTTTAAATTTACCTTATCATAATTATAATATCTTAATAAAATTGTGTAAGTTAATATAATTAAAAAAATTATTGAAAAAGAAAAAATAAATTTATGAATGTAATAAATTTTTCTTTTTAAAATTAAAATAAATAAAAAAAATAAAATCAAATAAGGAATAATCTTTTTTAAAAATAAAATTAGTATTTTATTATCAATTATATTGGAAAATAAATTTTCAAAAATTGTAGATAGTGTAATTACATTTGAGTAAAATAGTGTAGTTTCTATTATTTTTACTAAAATATATGAGAACAGAATACTTATTATAAAATCTTTCATTTTAGAAGAATTATTAATCTTTGTTATTAAACTTGTTACTATGATGAAGAGGAAAATTGAAAAGATGAAAAGAAATAAAGTATTAAAGAATAAATAAGATGGATGTAAGAAAAATCTTTTATTCCATAAGAAGAAATAATTCTCAGAAATAATCAGACTAAAACTAATTATTAAAAAATAACGTTTTTCGTCAACTAAATTATATAAATTGGTCATTTGATTTAATTACTTTTATGATTTAATTATAAAAAAAACAAAACAAATTTTAATAATTAATCTATGCTAATATGAAAACTTTTTGTTTCGATTTAGACGGTGTTATTTGTAAAACTCAAAAAAACAATTACAAATCAGCAAAACCAATAAAAAAAATAGTAAGTTTGATCAATAAACTATATCAAAAAAATAAGATTATAATATTTACAGCAAGATACATGGGCAGATCTGGAGAAAGTGCAACTAAAGCTAAAAAAAAGGGTTATAAATTTACACAAAAACAATTAAGCACTTGGGGACTAAGTTATCACAAATTGATAATGGGAAAACCTTCTTACGACGTTTTCATTGATGATAAAAATTTAGAATTTGTAAAAGACTGGTATATAAAATTTGAAAAAAAATTTAAAAAAGATTTTTAAGTAGTTTTTTAAAAATAGCATTCACGAAAATAATTCCAATAAAAAATAAATTTTGTTTATTTTTTATTCTAATCTTTGATTCTTCAATTAAGTGTTCAAAAAATGAAATTTTTGAGGAAAATCCTCCACTTGCAACGTTACCAATTAATTCTTTTTTGTTAGTAACTGATCCAATATATCCTTTTTTTATCATCCTAAAATAGAGATCAAAATCAGATGAACATTTAAATCTTAAATCATAAAGACCGATTTTTTGATAAATATTACGTTTTAAAAAAAAACCTGTAGAGTGAGCTGTAGCAAAATCAAAATTATAATATATCCGCTCAGGATCTAGAGAGAATTTGATTATCTTCTTTTCAGTGTAATTTCTAACAACTGTGCCAAAAACATAATCAATATTTTTTGAATTAAATATTTTAATTATTTTTTTTAACGCGTTTTTATAAAAAAAATCACCAGAATTACAAAAAACAATAATATCATTTTTAGACCTTCTAATTCCCTTATTCATTGCATCATAAATACCATTATCTTTTTCTGAAATTATTTTATTAATTTTTCCTTTATATTTTTTAATTATTGATAATGTTTTATCTACAGATTTTCCATCAATGATAATGTATTCAAATTTGAGACCTTTTTTATTTGAAATCACTGATTTGATAGTTTTTTCAATATTTTTTTGATCATTTTTTACTACTGTAATTACTGTTAAAGAGTGATTTTGTTTTGCCATTAAATTTTTTACGTAACTATAAAAAAAAATCTATACTATAATTAAAATAAAAAGATACATTTAATATTTATTTTTAAATATTAATCATATGAAAAAAAAAAAAGAATTAATATCAATAATAATTACTAATTTTAATAAAGAGAAATATATTGTAAAATCTATAGAAAGTGTTGTAAATCAAAATTATAGTAATTTTGAAATCGTAGTATTTGATGATTGTTCAACAGATAATTCAATTAATTTAATTAAGAAATTTAAAAAAATTAAATTAATTAAAAATCATAAAAAAAAATTTGTTTCCGGCCCTTTGAATCAAGTTTATGGTATTTCGAAAGCATTTAATGTTTGTAAAGGAGAATTAATATGTCTTCTAGACTCTGATGATAGATTTGAAAAGAATAAATTAAAAGAAATAAATGATTTTTTTTTAAAAAACACTTTAATAAATTTTGTGGTAAATTTTCCTCAAAAAAGATCTAATTTTAATTTAAAAAGAGTTCAAGTAGATAATTCTATTTGGCCATCAATTTTTCCTACTAGTTGTATTTCTTTCAGAAGATCTTTTTTTTTAAAATTTAAGAAAAAATTAATCCCAAAAAATTTTCCCAATTTAGAAATTGATGCAAGATTAATAATCTATGCTTATCATAATAGTTTAAATAAAAAGATAACTATTATGAGAAAAAAGCTTACAAATTATATTACAAGTCATAATAATATTTCATCTTATTACCCTAAATTTTCAGTAAATTGGTGGCGTAAACGAAAAGAAGCTTTTGATTATTTAAAATATATCTTAAAAACTAAAAATAAAAACTTCATTAGAAGCTTGGACTACTTCATAACCAATATGATATATCTATTAACCCTTTTGAAAAAAAACTAATTTTATGACTGATTATAATTATAAGTTTAATTCTTTTGTAGCAAGTCAGTTAGAATCTTTTAAAAATTCTACAATATTAGAATTTGGGGTTAAAGAGGGTAGATCAACAAAAGTTTTTTTACAACATTGTAAAAAAAATGGAGGTAAATTATTCTCTATAGACATAGATAATTATAAAGATAAATTTAATGATTCTAATTGGACTTTTATACTATCAAGAGATGATAATTTTGATTATTTAGAAAATTGTCTTCCAAAAAAATTTGATATTATCTATTTAGATAGTCTACATGAAGCAGATCATGTAGAAAAAATTTTTTATCATTATTTTCAAAAATTGAAAATTGGAGGTCTTTTTTTTATAGATGATACTTCTTGGTTACCTTATATAAAAAACGCTTCTAGAGAAAATTTCTATTGTGAAATAAATAATAAAGAAACTTTTGATAAGTTACTTGAAATATATAACGTTAATTTTGATAAATTTGACATAATTTTTGATTTTACCTCTTCTGGATTATGCAAGGTTATTAAAAAATCAGAAGGTTTGGTTAAATCAAAAAAAATACATACTCGTATTTTATCTTTAAAAAACTTTATAAGAAAAATTATTAGATTTTTTAAAAAAATATGAAAACTTTTATTGGAATTACCGGTTGCTCAGGAAGTTTGGGTAAAACTTTATTAAAAGTTGGAAAAAATAATAGGTTCGTTTGTTTTTCAGGAGATATTAGAAATTTTGATCATGTTCGAAATTGGTTTAAAAGAAATAATCTTAGGGCAGTCATTCATTTAGCTGCTATTGTGCCAATTAAAGATGTAAATAATAATAAAAAAAAAGCTAAAGATGTAAATTTTCTGGGAACTAAAAATATTATTGATAATATAAAACGATCAAAAGTAGAATGGTTTTTTTTTTCGTCAACGTCTCATGTCTATAGCTCGTCTTATACTAGGATATCTGAAAGAGGTAAAAAAAGTCCAATTTCTTATTATGGGAAAACAAAATTGCTAGCTGAAAATTATATTTTAAAGCAACTTTATAGATCCAATGTAAGATATTGCATAGGAAGAATTTTTAGTACATCAAATAAAGACCAAAAAAAAAACTATTTGGTGCCAGATTTAAAAAAAAGAATTAAAAAAACAAAAAAAAAAATTATATTGAAGAATTTAAATCATTATAGAGACTTTATTTCTATGCAAGAAATATCTAAGATAATTCTGGCTCTTTACAAAAAAAAATATCTAGGAATAATAAATATTGGCAGGGGACATGGTGTTCATTTAAAAGATATAGCTAAAATTATATGTAAGAAGTATAAAAAAGAATTTAAATTCGAAGATAATAAGAAACCAACGTATCTCATCTCAAATAATCTTAAATTAAAAAAGTTGTTCAAACTAAATAAAAAAACAAATCTAGCAAAATTAATTTTTTAAAAGTGTATTTAATTTATTACTATCTTATTTCTCTATCTATTTTAGGATATGGTTTATTGATCAATAAGAGTTTAAAAATTAATTCAAAAAATTTAGGAGTTATTGGTATCATTGGAATTTTTTTTCTTATTTTAATATCGTACTTTAGTACTCTATTTTTGGCGCATGATTACTATTTTAATTCTATAATATTAATTGTCGGATTAACCTTAGTTATATACTTTTTAAAAAATTTACGAACATATAAGGCTGACATAATCTTATTTTTTACAGTTTTTTCAATATTATTTATATTCATTCTAGTCGGTAAAAATCATGATGATTTTCCATACTATCATTTTCCTTATATTCATCTTTTGACTCAAGATAATCATCCTTTTGGATTAGGTCTTTTAAACAATGGTTTTAGAAACCAATCATCTTTATTCTTTTTTAATTCATTATTTTATCTTCCCAAAATAGATATTTATTTCTATCATATTGGATCTGTATTTTTTTTAGGATTTACAAATTTATTTCTACTAAAAAACATTTTCGATCAGAGTACTTTTAAAAATTTTAAATTCTACAATTTAATAAATCTATTTTTTTTTATTTTTATCAACGTTTTTTTTTATAGGCTTTCTGAGTATGGAACTGATAGATTGGGATCAATATTAATAATTTTAGCATTTATAATTTTATTATTTATTGTCAATAACAATCTTAAATTTAAACAATCAAATAATGAGCTTATCAAATTCTTTGTAATAATAGGTTGTATTGCAATTTCAATGAAACCATTTTATTTGATTTATATTTCTCTTTTATTTTTTTTCATATATTACCCACATTTAAAAAATTTTTTTTTTGAATTCTTAAAATCAAAACTATTCATACTAGTATTTTTTTTCATATTTTTTTCGTTCTTTTTTAATTTTATAAATTCAAGTTGTATTGTATTTCCTGCGCAATTTACTTGTTATGAAAAATTATCTTGGTCTATCCCAAAAAATGAAGTTGAAAATGTAAAAATTTGGTATGAACTTTGGGCAAAAGGTGGTGCAACACCTAATTTTGTTGTAGAAAACAGACTCGAATATATTAACAATTTTAATTGGATACAAAATTGGTTAAATGTCTATTTTTTTAATAAGATATCTGATTATTTATTTAGCATTACATTACTTTCTATAATTTTTTATTTGAGTTTTTTTTCAAAAGGAAAAAAAATTGTTCAGAAAAGAAAATATTATATTTTATTTATTTTTTTAATTTTATATTTAATTGAATGGTTTTTATTTCATCCCAGTTTAAGATATGGAGGATATCATATATTTATATTAATAGTTTCTATACCATTAATAATGAGAATTGAAAAATTTGAATTTTCATGGATATCATTTAGAAAAAAAGCGATCATATTAGTGATGATTTCACTAGTGATTTTTTTTGGTAGAAATATCCTTAGACTTAACAAAGAGTATAATGTTTATAATTATAATATTTTTAAAGATATGAATTATAAATTTATAGGTGGAGATCGAGATTATTATTTTCGATATGAAAAATTAATAAATGAAAAAGACTTTAATTATGAATATAAAGTTTTTTTAGGAAAAAAAATTTTAGTAATTAAGAATTAACAATGAAAAAAATTTGTTATTGGGCACCTTGCTTAGATAAAGTTGGAACGTACAAAGCGGTTATTAACTCTGCACTATCTTTAAGCAAGTATTCAAAAAGATCTTTCCAAGTTTACATTATTAATGCTTGTGGTGAGTGGGATGATAAAAAAATTTTTTTTATTAAAAATAATATTAAAATTATAAATTTAAACTTTAGTTATTTTAATTATCTGCCAAAAATAGGTTATTTCAATAGCAGATTTTCTTATTCATTAATATTTATTCTCTCAATAATTCCATTATTTAAATTTTTAATAAAAATTAAGCCTGATTTTTTTATTGGACATTTAGTTACTGCCTTACCAATATTTTTATTTAATCTTTTTGATTTTAAAACAAAATTTATTTTAAGAATTTCAGGTTTTCCAAAACTTAACTTTTTGAGAAAAAACTTTTGGAAAAAGTCTTCAAAAAAAATTTTTAAAATCACTTGCCCGTCAGAAGATCTAAAAAAACAAATAGCTGAAAGAAATATATTTACAAAAAACAAACTCCTATTTCTTCCTGACCCAATCATTAATGTGAGTAGATTTAGATATCAATTAAAACAAAAAAAAAAAGAGACTAAAAGGCAAAATGAATATTTTCTAGCAGCAGGTAGACTAACTAAACAAAAGAATTTTATTTATCTAATTGATGAATTTAATAGTTTTTTAAAAGATAATCCTAAAAATAATCTTTTAATTTTTGGAGAAGGTGAACAAAGAAAAAAATTAGAAAAAAAGATAGAGTCTTTAAATCTAAATAAAAAAGTGTTTCTCATGGGATTCAATAACAATATTTACTCTTATATGAAAAATGCTAAAGGATTTATTTTATCTTCATTATGGGAGGATCCCGGCTTTGTAATAATTGAAGCAGCATTTTCTAATCTTTTTATAATATCAAGTGATTGTAAGAATGGACCTAACGAGTTTTTGTTAAACGGAAAAGCTGGTTTATTATTCACAAGCAATAAGAAAAAAAAATTGAGTGATACTTTAAACATTTTCGAAAAAATGAGTCAAAATCAAATTAGTTCAATGAAATTAATCGCTAAAAAGAATTGTTTAAAATACACTTTGTTTAGACATCATATTTTTTTAAACAAAATTTTAAATTCTAATTAATCTGCATAATATTATTTATAAGCTTATCATATTTATTTAAATTTTTTTTGTAATCGTATTTATTTAAATTTTTGAAACACAGATTAATTTTTTTTTTAATTTTTTTTTTATTATCATTTATATATCTAATCTTTTCGGCTAGCTCTTGATAATCTCCAATTTTAAAAAAAAACCCCCCTTTCCCATTTAATAATATTTCTTTTGGTCCAGTAGGGCAATCTGTTGACAAAATTATCTTTCTTAAGCTTGCTGCTTCAAGAAGAACATTTGGTAATCCCTCATATTTAGATGATAGAATAAAAATATCACTTTGGCGAATTACTCTGTAAGGGTTTTCAATAAAATTTTTTAATTTAATGTATCTTTGAAGTTTATTATCATTAATAAATTTTTGCATATTGTTTTTTTCAATTCCTCTTCCAAAAATTAGTAATCTAAAATCGACTTGATCTTTTAAAATTTTGCATGCTTTTAGAATCGTAATTTGATCTTTTTGATCTGTAAATCTTCCTAAATTTAACAATTTTAAACATTTATTTTTTTTAAAAAAAGGGTCAGGTTTACCTACATTTGATTTTTTTTTTATATTTTTCAAATCAAGTGGATTAAAGATACAATTTACTTTTATATTAAATTT
>MDSZ01265553.1_pt1 | contig 11892 bp, 13 predicted proteins | sample 811201 | NCBI WGS metagenome assembly MDSZ01 (sample SAMN05326647, study PRJNA326480) | marine metagenome | isolation source: seawater | place: Indian Ocean: North | collected 2010 | reverse complement strand
GTGGGAGAAATTAAAAAAAATTAGAGATGTAGCAAATATAAGTATTGAGGAAAAAAGAGCTAACAAATTAATAGGATCAAGCCTCGAATCAAATATTAAAATCAAACTTAAGAAAGATTTGTACAATATTGCTAAAGATTTTGATTTTGCTGAACTTTGTATTACGTCTGCAGCAGAAGTTTTACCTGATGATGATCTAGATCAAGAAATAATTGTAGAGACTTCTAAGGCAGAGGGAAACAAATGTAATGTTTGTTGGAAAATAAGAAAAAACAAATGTGAGAGACATGGATGTTTTTTAAATTAAAATTATGTTGAAAAAACAATTCATTTTAAATTCATTAATCATTTTTTTGATTTTTTTTTTAGATAGACTATCAAAATTTTATATTCTTAATATTGCTGAAAACGAGGGAACAGTTAATATTACTATAAATTCTTTTTTAAACGTTATTCTGGTTTGGAATGCAGGTATCGGATTTGGTCTTCTTCAATTCGATCAGACTTTTGTATATAATTTAATTACGATTTTGATATTTTTAATTAATCTATTAATAATATATCTTTTATTTAATGCAGAAAAATTGCATAAAATATTTTTTGCAATGATTCTTGGCGGCTCGCTTGGTAACTTATATGATAGAGTTTACTATTCTGCAGTACCTGATTTTATTGACTTAAATTATAACGGTTATCACTGGTTTGTTTTTAATGTTGCTGATATATTCATAACTATTGGAATATTTGCATTAATATTTTCAGAAATTTTTAAAAAAAAAAATGAAGCATAAACTATTATTAATCTTTTTGTTGCTGTTTGTAGTCACTTCATGCACTGGTATTGGTGGAAAAAGATCTGAAAAGTCTGATGAATTTTTAATCGAAAAAAAGAATCCTTTAGTAATGCCTCCTGATATCAACGAGTTGCCAAAACCTAAAGGTAAAGATGAAATAGAAAAAAATGAAAATAACTTTAAAGAGACCTTAAAATCAAAAAGTAGTGAAAATGAAAATTTTAATTCAGAAAATATAGGTACACTAGAGGAATTAATAATTAAGAAGATAGATTAAAATGGCTTCAAATATAATTATTAATAATTTTCAATGCCAAATCAAATCAAGTGATAAAAAAAAACTACTTAAATATATTAAAAAAATTGATTTCAACGAAGAGCCAGAATTTTTAAAATGTTACAAAAAAAATTATAAATACAGTTATGATGATAAAATAATTAAAAAATATAAAAGAATTAAAAATATTAATGTTATTGGAATGGGTGGCTCAAGTCTTGGCACTAAAGCAATTTATAGTTTTCTATCAAATAAAATAAAAAAAAAAATTAAATTTTTTGAAAATTTAAAAATCAAAAACGAAAAAATATCCAAGGGATTAAATATTATTGTATCAAAATCTGGTAATACGCTTGAGACAATTTTAAATACAAATAAATTATTAAATAAAAAAAATAAGAATATTTTTATAACAGAAAATAATAATAGTTATCTAAAAAAATTAGCAGATAAACTTAAGTCAGATGTAATAGAGCATAAGAATTTTATTGGCGGCAGATTTTCAGTATTATCAGAAGTTGGGATGCTTCCATCAGAATTAATTGGATTAAAGGAAAATAAATTTAAACAATATAATAAATTAATTATTCAAAAAAGTTTTTTAAATAATTTAATACATAATACTCTTTGTACCTTCAAGTTACTTAAAGAAAAAAGATTTAATTCTATTATTCTAAATTATGATCCCAGATCTGAAGATTTATTTAAGTGGTACCAGCAACTTATTTCTGAAAGTTTAGGGAAAAACTCAAAAGGAATTCTTCCATTTATATCTACGATGCCAAAAGATAATCACAGTATACTCCAGCTATATTTGAGTGGTTTTAAACCAAACTTCTATACTTTTTTCATTGTAGAAGAAAAAAAAGGTATTTATTTAAATCCAAAATTTTTATTTGATGAATTTAGTTATTTAAAAAAAAAAAATATGTTTAGTATTTTAAATTCTCAGAAAACAGCAACAGAAAATATTTTTAAATCTAAAAGAATACCTTTTAGATCTTTTTACATTAAAAAAAGAACTGAGGAAACACTTGGAGAATTATTCTGTTTTTTTACTTTGGAGGTAATTTTGCTATCTCATTTATTAAAGATTAATCCTTTAAATCAGCCAGAAGTAGAATTAGTAAAAAATGAGACTTTCAAAATTCTTAAAAAATAAAACAACCAAAAATTATTTTTGAGGATCCATAAATTTCTTCCCTAATAATATTAAACCTTTTAAAAAGTTTTATATTACTTCTTTTATGAGAATGAAATATTATCAACGAATTTTCATGATAAATGTTTTCTTGATTAATATAATTTAAAATTTCGTTAATCTTTTCATCTTTGAATGGAGGATCAAGAAAGATAATATCAAATTTATATTTTAGTTGTTTAAAAGCTTTTTCATGATAAATGTTTTTTTTATAAATTTCAGTTTTTTCCCTAAAACCTAAATTATCAATATTTTGATATAACATTTTGAGCGCAGGATTATAATCTTCAAAAAATATTACTTTTTTGGCGCCTCTAGAAATTGCCTCAAGACCAAAAGAGCCAACTCCAGAAAACAGGTCCAAGATAATTAGTTCATCAAAACCTGAGCTTAGTAAATTAGAATGTTGAATTATATTAAATATAGACTCTCTTACCATATCTTTTAGTGGCCTTGTTTTTTTATCAATTGGTATTTGAATTTTTTTACCTTTAGCCTTACCTGAAATTATTCTCATTTTTTACCGATTACTCTATAACCTATATCGTTTCTGTGATGTCCATTTTTCCAGTCTAATCTTTTTATTAAATTTATTGAATCATCTCTAGCAATTTCAAGATTTTCATCTATTGATACAAAATTTAACACCCTTCCTCCATTGGAGTAGAATTTGTTATCATTAAATTTTGTACCTGCATGAAAGATAAATTGTTGATTTTTTATTTTTAGGTTTTCTAAGTTATTAATTAAAACATTTTTTTCAAATTTTTCAGGATATCCTTTAGAGGTAAGTACTATACATATACTTTTCGCTTTTTTCCAACTTAGTTCTATGTTAGCTAAATTTCCATCTACACAATTTTTAACTACATCAACAAAATCATTTTGTAACAAAGGTAAAATTGTTTGGCATTCAGGATCACCCATTCTTACATTGTATTCTATTAAAAAGGGTTCTTCATTTTTAATCATTAACCCTGCATACAAAAAACCAATATATTTTCCTTTCTTCCTTTTTAAAAAATTAAGAGTTGGTTTAATAATTTTATCTATTATTTTTTTTTCTAATTTAGAGCTTGATAATCTTGAAGGGCAATACGCCCCCATCCCACCAGTGTTTTTACCTTTATCTCCCTCAAATACTCTTTTATGATCTTGAGCAGTATTAAAAACCTTAAATGTTTCGTTATCATATAAAATAAAAAAACTCATCTCTTCACCTGTAAGAAATTCTTCAATTAGTATTTCCCTAGCCTTCCCAAACTTTCCATTAAAAACTTCCCTAACAGCGTTTTGTGAATCAGATAAATTTTCGCAGATGTAAACACCTTTTCCAGCAGCTAAACCATCAGCTTTCACAACTATCGGGAAATTACAACTTTCTAAATACTTTAAGCATTTATTTTGATCACTAAAAATCTTAAATTTTGCAGTTGGAATATTTTCTATTTCGCAAATTTTTTTTGTAAATATTTTTGATCCTTCTAATCTTGAACAAAATTTATCAGGACCAAATACTTTTAAGTCATTTTGACTCAAATAATCAACAATTCCATTTACCAAAGGTTCCTCTGGACCTACTATAGTTAAATCTATTTTTTCAGTAATTAAAAAGGATTTAATTTTATCAAAATCATTCAATTTAATTTCAATATTATTAGCAATTTTATATGTTCCACCATTTCCAGGTATACAAAAAATTTTTTCTACATTTTTAGATTCATATATTTTTTGACAAATTGAATGTTCTCTTCCACCACTACCAATAATTGCAATTCTCATGTATACTTACTTATATAATGGAAGATAAAATAGCTATATTAAAATATTTCAATAATTCTTTTGAAATAATTGAAAATGGCACACATGTAGTTTGTGCAGTTTCAGGAAAAAAAATTGATCTAGATAAACTAAACTACTGGAATGTTGAATTACAAGAACCTTATTTTTCTTATGTTGAAGCTAATTTGAAAAGAGATAAAACAAAATAATTACTTCCATCTATTGTGAGTAAGTATCCACTGGGAAGGGTCTTTTAGTACCATTATTTCTAATATTTTGTTTAATTTTAGAGTTATTTCTTCTGTGCTAGTATTTTCATCAAATTTTATTGGTTTATCAAAAGTCAAATTAAATTTTATATCATCGTATCTTTCAATATGAACTGGAACTATTTCACAATTAAATTTTTTAATTATCTGAGCTGGAATCGTGGTTGTAAAAGCTGGTGTACCAAAAAAATCTGACCTAATACCTTCAGATACTCTTTGATCAATCATTAAAGCTACTGAGAAATTTTTTTTTAAAAAGGTTATAAGTTCTCTGGTACCACTAATACCTTTTTTAATCTGATTTTTGCAAATGTGATCAGTTCTAATTTTTTCCATAATTTTATTTAAAAAGATATTATTTAAAGGTCTATATATCGCTGAAACATTTATGCCGTATGCATCAATAAACATAGCCATTAGCTCAAAATTATTAAAATGACCAGATATAAAAACTACATTCTTTTTATTTTGTTTTATTTCTTTTAAGAAGTTTTCTCCATTTAAAGTTACATATTTTTTTAGTGGTCCTTTAAACTTACTTAGATGAACATACTCAGCAAGTATTCTTCCATAATTAGAAAATACTTTTTTAACTATTTTATCTTTATTATCTATTTTAAAGTCTGAATTGTTTTCAATAATTGATAAATTATTTTTAATAATTCTATCAGATCGAATAAATTTACCAAATATCTTTCCTATTTGAGATCCTAAATTAGAAGCGTTTTTATATCCAATTAATTTAAATATAAAAAATAAGATAATAATTAAAACAAACTGTAAAAAATATTTTATTATTTTCATAAATTTTCAAATATAAATTTCTTAAATTTTGAATATTCTTTAATATATAAATCAACTTTTGTATGTTTAGTATATAGAAACTTAAATTTTTTTGTTTTCATAAAATCTTTTTCAGTAGTTACAATTTGATAATTATATTTTTTTGAAATATTTTTTATTTTTTTTATATCTGAAATTTTATAATTATAATGATCAGGATAAAATAATTTTTTTTTAATATTTATTTTATTTACTCTTAGAAGATCAAAAAAACTTTCTGGCGTTCCAATTCCACAAAATGCAAGGTATTTTGTTTTTTTATTAAAATCTTTTTTATTTCTTAAAACATATTTACCAACAAAGAATTTAATTTGTTTATTATGTTTTTTAATTTCTTTTATTAGCTTATTATTTTTACTACCATTTATAAATACTGCATTGTAATTTTTTAGTTCGGATAAATCTTCCCTTAAGGGACCAGCTGGTAGCAATCTGCCATTTCCCACTCCAGTAAAACTATTAAAACAAGCAATTGATATTTTGTATTTAAGAGACTTATCCTGTAATCCGTCATCTAAAATTGCTAAAGTATTTTTGTATTTATTAATTTTTTTAATAGCATCAATTCTATCGTATGAAAGTAATAATCTTGAACTTTTTTTAATTAACATTTGTTCGTCAATCTGATTTTCATAATTTTTTTTTATCACATAAGTTTTAAATTTTTTTTTTAAAAATTGATTTAGTTTAAGAACCAGCTGAGTTTTACCAGTGCCACCGATATAAATATTTCCTACACAAATAGTAGGAATTTTTGGTTTAAATTTCTTTTTATTTTTTTTCTTAAAGTAATTAATTACTTTTGTTATAAGTGTAAGGGGTAATAAAATATAAACTATAATATTATTTTCACTCCAGAAATTTGGCTTTATTATTTTCACTTTATATAAATTTATTTAACTCAAAATAGGTAGAGTTTAAAATTTGATTTCCATATTTTGCTAACCTTTTTCTTAATAAAAAAGAATTTTTGCTACTAAAATTCCTTTCGATTATTTTTGATCCGTCTAAATATTTTTTAAATAATATTGAAACCTCCATTCTACCTAATTTATTATAGATCTCTTTGAAATTGGATATATTCGGACCGTGTATAATTTTACAACCTAATTTTGCTGGTTCAAGAGGATTTTGACCTCCGTGATTTATCAATGATCCGCCCATAAATACTAGATTTGATATTTTGTAAAATTTATTAAGCTCACCATAAGTATCAACTATATATACCTCTGAATCTCTATTAATTTTTTTTTTGGAACTATGCATGTGTGTTTTTAAGGAATAATTCTCAGCCTCCTTTTTTATTTGGCCTGATCTTTCAATGTGGCGAGGAACGATTATTGAGATCAACTTGTTGATAGATTTTTTATTTTTAAAATATAAATGATTTTGAAAAACAAAATTTTCTTCATTATAATGTGTGCTTGCAGCAGTTATAAGAATTTTTTTATTTTTAAAGAAATTTAATTTTTGTTTATTCAAAGTATCAAATTTTGCTTTCTTTCTTGTTGTGAATTTAAGATTACCAATATATTTTACTTTTTTTGCTCCCAATAAAAATAGTCGTTTATATGTTTCTTGGTTTTGAGCAAAACAAGTATTAAATTTTTTAAAGATTTCTCTAGAAAATAATTGGATTACTTTCCATCTTTTAAAAGATTTTAATGTCATTCTTCCATTAAGTAAAATTAATTTAATTTTTTTTTGTTTAATATTGTAAATCAAATTTGGCCAAATCTCTGATTCACATAAAAAAAATATGCTTGGCTTCCAATAATTTAAAAATTTATTTATAATTAAATCATTATCAATAGGAAAAAATTGATGTTGAGTTTTTTTAAATTTAATAGTCTCAAATATTTTTGAGGAGCTAAGTGTAGTTGTTGTAATTAAAATTTGTTTAATTTTCTTGTTATTTTCAAACTTTTCTACAATTGGTATGATACTTAAAAGTTCACCTACACTAGAGCAATGAAACCAAATTAATTTACCTTTTTTTCTTATTTTTGAGGTTATCGCATATCTCTCAAAAAATCTTTTTGGATTTTCTTTTTTTTTTAAAATTCTGTATAAAATTATAATTGGAGATAATATTAGGAATATCTCACTAATAATCTTGTATATAAACTTCATTAAACTTTTGAGAGTTGTTTTTGATAGAATTTTTTATAAATATCAGATGAAGTTAATAATTCCTCATGTTTACCTTCACCTATTACTTTACCATTTTCTATAACATAAATCTTATTAGAATTTATTACTGTAGATAGCCTATGAGCAATTACTATTGTAGTCCTGCCTTTAATTAAATGATTAATTGCTTTTTGTATTTTTTCCTCTGTTTCTGAGTCCAATGATGAAGTTGCCTCATCTAACAGGATTATTTTACTTTTTTTAAGCATGGCTCTTGCTATTGATAACCTCTGTTTTTCTCCACCAGATAATTTAACCCCATTTTCTCCAATTAAAGTATCATAGCCATTTGCCATTTTCCCAATAAATTCATCACAATTTGATTGTTTTGCAGCTTCAAATATCTCTCCATCGGATGCATCTAACTTAGAGTATTTTATGTTATTTTTTATTGTGTCATCAAATAAAGTTATATCTTGACTAACAAGTGAAATATCTTTTCTTAAAGATTTAATTGAAAATTCATCAATGGCTTGATTGTCAATATAAATTTTTCCCTTTATTGGATCATAAAATCTTGGAATTAAATTTAATATTGTTGATTTTCCAGCACCACTATGTCCTACCAAGGCTGTCATTTCTGCGCTTCCTATATTTAAATTTATTTTGTCCAATACATGTTCCATACTTTCTGAATACCTAAAGGTAACATCTTCAAATTTTATATTTCCCTCATTTATAACTAAATGTTTATCGATATAAGTATCTTTGTTTTCATCTTCTATTATTGGCAATAAACGTTTTGCAGCTGATATTCCTTGATAGATACCCATATTTAAAGTTGCTAATGATCTGACAGGTTGATAGGCTAACATCATTGCTGCTAAAAATGAAAAGAAATTATTTAATTCAAGTTCTCCTTTAATTATTAAATTCCCAGAATAATAAATCAACCCCCCGATCATTAAACCTGTAAGAGTCTCCATTATTGGAGTTGCCCGATTCATTACAGTTTCTATCTTTACTACTTTTTCTTTAAAACTGTTTATAAGTTTTGCTAATCTGCTGTTTTCATAATTTTCATTTTGAAATATTTTTATGATTTTATGATTTCTAATTATTTCAAGAAAAAAAGAATTTAAAAATCCAGAAATTTCTTGAGATTGTGTTGTAACTTTACCTATTCTCTTGCCTAAGGACTTAGCAGCAAAAGAGGCAAGCGGAATCATTATTATAGCAAATATCGCTAACTTCCAATTTTGATAAAACATAACTCCAACTAATGCAAATAGAGTCAAAGTGTCTTTAGTAAATAATAAAATTGTATCAGTAACAAGTTTCTTTACCATTCCTGCATCGTAGTTAATATGTGATAAAAACTTTCCTGAGTGTTTTTTATCTACTTTTTCAACACTAGAAGTTAATATTGATTGCATAATTTGAGATTGCAAAATTCTTTGAACTTCACCCCCTACTTGAATTAATAATATTTTAGCAATATAGAGCGATGTTCCTTTTACTGTGAAAGCAAATAATATTGCAAATGGAATTAAAAGCATTAATTGCTCGTTTTTATCAATAAATATTTTTTCAATAGCCGGATCAAGCAAATAAGCAATTAAGGCGGTGCTACCTGCAACTAAAGTAGAAAAAAATACAGAAAGAAAAATTTTTCCAAGATATTTTTTAGTATAATTACTATAAAGTTTTTTCAGAATTTCCAAATTTGTCATTGCTTAAATTTTTCCAATTAAAATACTTATTAAAACTATTAAACCCAGTAAATTATTACTTTTAAAAATATTTAAATTTTTTTTTTTATCTTTTTTATCAAAATTTAATATTTGAAAAAAAAATAAGTGTATAATTGCCAATATAATGCCAGCAAAAAAATAATTATTTAAACTCAGCTTCAAACCCATAATTAGATAACAAAAAATAAATAAAGAATAACATATTGACAAAAATATTTTTGGACTCTCTTTAAATTTTATAGATGTTGATTTTACTCCTATTATCTCATCATCTTCTATATCTTGAAATCCATATATAGTGTCGTAACCCAATGTCCAAAATATGGCGCCAAAATAAAATATTATTGGTATTAAGCTTAGGCTTTCATTTATTGCTGTCCAGCCAAGTAATAATCCATAATTAAATGTAAATCCTAAAAATAACTGGGGCCAGTATGTATACCGCTTCATTAATGGATAAGTAAAAGCAAATGGCATAGAGGCAATTGCTAATAAAACTGTTAAAAAATTAAAATTTAATAAAACAAAAAATGCCAACAAACATAATATAATTGAATAAATTATTGCTAGTTTAGTAGTTATTTTGCCTGAAGCTATAGGTCTATTTTTTGTTCTCTCAACATTTTTATCAAAGTCTTTATCAATAATATCATTTACAATACATCCCGCAGACCTCATTAAAACTGATCCACAAAAAAATAAAATCATGTAATATATGAATTGGTCAATTCCATTTTGGAAATCATAAGCAATAGTTAAGCCCCATGTGCATGGCCAAAATAACAACATAAAACCAATAGGTTTTTTTAATCTTGTTAATTCGAAGAAGATACTTATATGAGACATATAAATAATTAAATAACAAAGATTTTTTATTAAGCAAATTTAATCTACATGAATATTGATTACACAGTAGTTGCACTAATGTTTCCAGCTATTCCATTAATTATGAATGTATATTCTACAAGATTTCATACATTAAGTGCATTAATCAGAAAAATACATGACGAATATGTTTTTGAAAAACATACTCCACCTGAGTGGAAAGATCAGCTTAATAACTTAAATGACAGGATAGGTGTCTTAAAATACTCAATAATGTTTGGAGCTTTCGGCTTTTTATTTAACATGGTTACAGTCTTTGCTTTATATTTAGATGAACTATTCATAGCTAGAATAATATTTGGATCCTGCTGCCTGTCTGTTATGATATCAATTATCTTTTTTATAAGAGAAATTCAAATTTCTACAAAAGCTCTAAGACTTCATATATCTGATATGGATGAGCAGTTTAAGGAATAATTACAGCCGGTCCTAAAATTTTCCTTCCTTCTAAATCTCTGTGTGCATCAACTATATTTTCTAGTTTATACTCTTTAAATATTTCGATTTTAACTTTGCCAGAAGTTACTTTATCAAATAATACTTCAGACGCTTCCTCAAGCTCTTCTTTGGTACTCAAATATTGCTGCATAGATGGTCTAGTCAAGTAAAGACCTTTTGGTTGTATTAATTTTGGAACATTTATATCTGACAGTGGTCCTGATGCATTTCCAAAAGAAACCAACATACCTCGAATACTTAAACATTCTAAAGAGCCTTCAAGTGTATTTTTACCAACTCCATCATAGACAACTGGAACTCCTTTATTATTTGTGATTTCTAAAACTTTTTTTGCAAAATTTTCTTTATTATAATTTATTACATAATCGTATCCATTTTTTTTAGCATTTTCTATTTTATTATCCGAACCAACTGTTCCTATAACCTTGCATCCCAAACTTTTAGCCCATTGACCAAAGATTTGCCCAACACCACCTGCGGCCGCATGAAATAATACTGTTTCACCTTTTTTTATCGGATATGTTTTGTGTAATAGATAAAAAGTAGTCAAACCTTTTGTCATTAATGTTGCGGCTACTTTAAAATCAACACTATCAGGAATTTTTACTAAATTTTTAATAGGGTAATTTCTATGAGTTGAATAGGAGCCCAAAGGCGCACCAGCATAAGATACTTTATCACCAATTTTATAATCTCTTATTTCTGAACCAACTTCAATAATTATACCCGCACCCTCAGCACCAATTCCTGTAGGAAGTTTTAAAGGATATAATCCTGATCTATGGTAAGTATCAATGTAATTTAAACCTATTGCTTTATGCTCAATTGTTACTTCATCTGGCTTTGGTTTTTCGAGTGAAATATCTTTTAATTCTAATACTTCTGGCCCGCCATTTTTCGAAATTTGAATTGCTTTCATCTATTTTACAAATGTACCACTATGATATTCTTCAATAGCTTGAAGTATTTCTTGCTTTGTATTCATTACAAATGGTCCACCTCTAGCTATTTGTTCGCCAATTGGTTTTCCAGAGATTAATAGAAATTTTGAATTTGATAAAGCTGAAACTTTTAAATTTTTTCCTCTTGTTAATAAAATTAATGTTGAGTTTTTTACTTTATCGTGACTTTGATCTCCAATACCTATTTCGCCATTTATTAGGTAAATAAATGAGTTATGTGTTGAAGGAATATGAAAAATAAATTCTTTTTCTTTTTTTAATTCGATATCAAAATATACTGGTTCTACATTATGTCCTTTAATAGGACCTTCTGCTTTTTCAAACTTGCCAGCGATCACTTTAATTTTTTTATCAGAATCTTTGTGAACTGCCATTTGATCAGCATCAATGTAATGATACTCTGGTTTACTCATTTTCTTTTTTGCTGGCATATTAATCCACAGTTGAAAACCGTGAAGTTTTCCTTCTTTCATGGCTGGCATTTCTGAATGAATAATTCCACTTCCTGTTTTCATCCACTGAACGTCACCCGC
>MDSZ01007388.1_pt1 | contig 11893 bp, 15 predicted proteins | sample 811201 | NCBI WGS metagenome assembly MDSZ01 (sample SAMN05326647, study PRJNA326480) | marine metagenome | isolation source: seawater | place: Indian Ocean: North | collected 2010 | reverse complement strand
CTGCTTCTGAATATTGGAGAAAGGCCTTAGAAAATGATGCAAAAGTTCAAAATATTAGTAACAAGGAAGTGGCCTAAAAAAGTTGAAGAAAGTCTTGTCTCTACATTTAATACAACACTAAATGTAGAAGACAAACCGCTTTCTGAGTTAGAATTGATAGAAGCAATGAAGTCCTATGATGCTCTGCTTCCCACAGTTACTGATCCAATCACAGATAAAATAATTTCAACGCCTAACAGAAGAGTTAAAATTATTGGAAATTTCGGCGTAGGCTTTAACAACATTGATATTGATTCTGCGAAAACCAATAATATAGTTGTTACAAATACCCCCGAAGTCTTAACAGACTGTACAGCAGATATCGCCATGTTACTACTACTGGGTGTATCTAGAAGAGGGTCTGAAGGAGAGTTTCATGTCAGAAAAAAAGAATGGGTAGGGTGGAGACCTACTCACATGATGGGCACAAAAATTACAGATAAAACTCTTGGTTTATTTGGAATGGGTCGTATTGCTCAGGCAATGGCTCACAAAGCACACTTTGGCTTCAGGATGAAAATTATCTTTTATGATCCGTACTTTAATGACGAAGAAACAATTAAAAAATTTAATGCTGAAAGATGCGAGAACATTGACGACCTTTTCAGTAAATCAGACTTTGTTTCTCTTCATTGCCCTTCAACAAAAGAAACCAAAGGAATAGTTAATTATGAGACAATTTCAAAAATGAAAAAAACTTCTTACCTCATAAATACAGCAAGAGGAGATATTGTTGTCGAAGATGATTTAGTCAAAGCACTTAACGAAGGTCTGATAATGGGTGCTGGTCTTGATGTATATGAGGCTGAACCGAAAGTTAATGAAGGTTTATTAAAATTAAAAAATGTCTTTCTATTACCTCACCTTGGAAGTGCAACTACAGAGACAAGAGAGGCTATGGGTATGAGAGTATACGAGAATATAAAAGCCTTCTTTCAAAATGAAGAGCCTAGAGACAGAGTTGTCTAATAAAAACAATTCCATAGATCTCAGCAATAAAAAATCTAATTATAATCTTTTGTTAGATCTTTTTAATCATGGTGTGGCATCTGTTCAACCTAAAAATATCTTAAACAAATTTCTTTTTGTAAATAATAAAGAAATTACTATAAAAGAAAAAAATAAAAAAAAGACGTATAAGAAAATCAAAAATATATTTGTTATTTGTATTGGAAAAGCCTCTGTTGATATGGCGCTAACTGCAAAATCAATATTTTCCAAAGAATCTCTAAAAATTAAAACAGGAATTGTAGTTGTAAATAAAGAAAACTTTAAAAATGTTCAAGGCTTCAAATGTTTTTCTTCAAGACACCCAATTCCAGATTCAAATGGTTTAAAGGCAGCAAAATTTATTAAAAATACTTTAAAAAATCTTGATAAAGATGATCTTGTTTTAATGCTCATTTCGGGTGGTGGATCTGCTTTATTACCATTCCCTGTGAATGAAGTTAGTCTTAAAGATAAAATTTTAACAAACAAACTTTTACTAAGTTCTGGGGCAAATATCAAAGAAATTAATTCAGTAAGAAAACACCTATCTCAGTTTAAAGGAGGTAATTTAATTAAATTGTGTTATCCAGCTAGAATCCATGGACTGATTCTTTCTGATGTTATTGGTGATGATTTAGGTTCTATTTCAAGTGGTATGACAACCTATGATGAAACTAAATTTTCAGATGTCTTATCAATTTTAAAAAAATACAAGTTATGGGGAAAGTTACCTATTAAAGTAAAAAGTTATATTTCTAAAGGATTAAAGGAAAAAAAATTAGAAACTCCCAAGAAAAATAATAAAGTTTTTAAAAAAACAACTAATACACTTATCGGAAGTAATACAATTTGCTTAAAAAACATTAATAACTATTGTAAAAAAAAAAATGCTTAACTCAAAAATAATTTTTTACAATATTGATATGGATGTTAAAAAATTTTCTGAATATTTTGTTAAAAAAATAAAAACAATTAAAAGCAAGAAACCATTGATACTTTTGTCCGGAGGAGAAACCACAGTTAAAGTCAAAGGCAACGGAAAAGGCGGTAGAAATCAAGAGTTTTCTCTACATTTCTTAAAAGAAATGAGGAACAAAAGTTTGAAAAAAGATTTTTTTTTACTTTCTGCAGGAACTGATGGGAGAGACGGACCAACCAACGCAGCTGGAGGAATAGTTGACTCGAGTAGCATTGATGAAATAAAAAAAAAAAATATAAATTTAAATGAAGAGCTTAAAAAAAATAACTCTTACGATGTATTGAAAAAAATAAATTCACTTGTCATAATCAAAGGAACAAATACTAACGTTGCAGATATTCAAATACTCCTACTTTTATAAAAATGAATGAATTTAATAAAAAAAAAATAGAATTTAAAAAGTCTATAAGCTTTCCGTGCTCTTATCTTGAAGGTGAAACTGAAAAAAGACTTTATGTTAACTTAAACAAAAATGAAGATAATAAATTGCTAATATCTGAGTTAACAAAAAATGGTTTTCGAAGAAGTCATGAACATATGTATATTCCTGTTTGTGAAACTTGTAATGCATGTATTCCCTCGAGAATCAATATTAAAGATTTCAAATTTTCTAAAAGTAACTCCAGAGTCATGAAAGCTAATACTGACCTTCGTTTAAAAAAGAATTTTGGTAATAATAGTGCAATACACTATGAATTGTTTAAGAATTATTGTTTTGAAAGACATGAGTCAAGTCAAATGATGGATATGAACATGAAAGAATTTAATAACTTTTTTTTTGAATCACAAAACAAAAATCAGATATTTGATTTAGTTGATTCATCAGAAAATCTTTTGGGGGCGATATTAGTTGATATTTTGAATGATGGTTATTCAGCTGTTTACAGCTTTTTCGATCCGTTTAAAACCAAAAGGAGCCTAGGTAAACTTCTAATTTTAAAGTTAATTAATGAATTAAAAATAATAAATAAACCTTTTTTGTACCTTGGATATTGGATTAAAAATTCACAAAAAATGTTATACAAAGCAAACTTTAATAATATAGAATTTTTTTTTGAAGGGGAGTGGATAAATAAGGATGTTAAAAAGTTTTAAGTTTATTTATTAAATGACTTCTAAAAACAAACTTACGTAAATCGTAATCGAAACTTTTCCTTAGAAAGTATGATGATATTTGTAGGGCATTAATATAATCTACAAAGTTATTTGGTACAGCTTTTTCTCTTAAACAATATGGAAGTTTAAATAGTTTATTTCTATATTTATGACCTATTGAATAAGTAACTGAATTCCCTGAATTTGGTGAAAGGTAGTATAATTTTTCTTTTGAACCACTCACAGAACATTTATCCAAATTAATTCCGTATCCAGTATTTTTTAAAAATAAAATTTCCCACCAAACATAATTAAAAATAATTAATTCAATTTTCTTATCTAAATTTTTAATTAATTTTTGTAGATCTATATAAATTTCAATATTTTGTTGCCATAACGGTAAAAATTTAATGCATAGTTCACTCGCTGATGACTTAATTAAAGAACTTATGAAACTATTATTTTTTTTAAGAGAAGCTTCTAGTTCTAAGTTAACATAACCTAAACTATCTCTTTGTTTTGCCTGCCAAGTAAAGTTTACTTCATCTAAAATTGTAAGACTTAATCTTTTTTTTTTTGAAAATTTTGTAAAACTTTTTATTAGACCGTTATTTTTAGAGAGAAGATAAACTATCATTGAATTCTCTCCATACTTTTTATTTCCTAAAAAAAAGCCTGAATCATTTATTCTCATGTTTTTTTAGGTGCGAAAGAAACTTTTAACTCAAGAAAAACCTTTTTTTCTAAAAGCTTTTCCATTTCTAATCTACTGTCGGTACCAATATGCTTTATTTTTTGACCTGCTTTGCCAATTATTATCGCTTTTTGAGAGTTTTTTTTAACGAAAATGGTTTGACTTATTTTCATAAGATTTTTGAGTGATTCAAAAGACGTACTTATTTTTACAGAATATGGAACCTCTTTGTTTATTAACTTAAAGATTCTTTCTCTAGTAATCTCTGATAATTGAAATTTTAAATCATTGTTTACTAAATCACTTTCTTTAAAAATCCAATCTTTTTTTGGAATAGTTTTAATAATGTTTTGAAGCAAAATATCTACACCTATTTTTTTTTTAACTGAAATTGGAAAGGTATCAGAAAAATTAATTTTTTTATTAATATCACTTATAAGTTGAACAATTTTTTCATTTTGTATTAAATCAATTTTGTTTAATACTAAAAAATTTATCTTAAAATTTGATACTACATTATCAATCGCTTTTATCAAATTATCATTTATTACTTTTGAAGAATCTAAAATAAAAAGGTTTAAATCACAAGAGTCAAACTCTTCAATAAGTGACCTGGACATTCTTTTACTAAAAAAGCTTTTATTAGTTATGATCCCAGGTGTATCTATAAAAATTAATTGATTTGATTTAAAATTTAAAATAGCTCTTATTTTTTGATTGGTAGTTTGAACTTTGTGAGAAACAATGGAGACTTTTTTTTTAAAAAAAAAATTAATTAAAGAAGATTTTCCTGCGTTAGAAAAGCCTGATAATAATATTTTACCACATTTTTTATTCACAAATTTTTTTTAGTAGTTTATTAGCTGCTTTTATCTCAGCGTCTTGTTTACTCTTACCTTTGGCAAAACTTGAAAATTTTTCATCTAAATTAACTTTTACTGTAAAGATTGGGTTATGATCTGGTCCTGACCTATCCATAACTTCATAATTAGGCAGTATTTTTTTATTTTTTAAACTCCACTCTTGAAGTTTAGACTTGGGATCAAAAGACGATAAATTAATATTTTCTAAAAAACTTTTCCATAATTTTAAAACAATCTTAGATGCCTGATTAATATTTGAATCCAGGTAAATTGCAGCAATTAAAGCCTCTAATGTATTGGCAATAACTGAATCTAATGAATTTTTTTTTAAACTTTGATTACAATTTATAAACTCTCCTAGTTTAATATTATTAGCAACCTTTTTTAGTGTAGTTTTGCACACTAAAAATGATTGTTGCTTTGCTAACTCACCCTCAGTACTTGAAAGGTTTTTTTTAAAAATCTCACTTGAAATAATTAATCCAAGGACTCTATCACCAAGAAATTCTAAACGCTCATTATTTTTTATTTTATTTTCTTTTGAAAAACTAGAATGTGTAAGCGCAGTTTTAATCAAAGATTTATCCTTAAAACTATACCCAATAATTTTCATTAATTTATTTATATTAGTCATCAAAAACTATTTATAGGTCTCTTTTGGCCGTAGACTTACTAAAAATCTGTCTTTTCTTAATGCAGGTAACCAAGTCCAGAATTTTAGAAAACTCCCTATTTCGGTATTAAAGGAAATAAATACAATCTCAGCTCTACCTACTAGATTTTTTTTAGGGATAGGTCCGATATACCTACTATCCTGAGAATTGTCTCTATTGTCACCTATGACAAAAAAACTATCCTCAGGAACAATAATTTCCTTAAAATTGTTCGTATTGTAAACTGAAAATGTTTTCTCAAATTCATAAACAGGATAAGTTTTTTGATTAGGTAATGTTTCCTTAATTTTTTGGACATCAAAAGATTTGTATTTTTCATTATTTAAAAACTCACTTTTAATTTTCTTTCCGTTAATAAAAATTTCATTTGATTGCATACTTATTTTGTCACCTGGAAGACCAATTAGTCTCTTAATGTAATCAGTTCTGTTATCCTCTGGAGTTTTAAAGACCACGATATCACCTCTTTCAGGTTCTGAATAAAAAATTCGACCTGGTATCAACGGAACACTAAATGGTAAAGAATTTCTAGAATAACCATAGGAAAACTTTGATACAAATAAATAATCACCAACTTTTAAATTTGGATACATTGAACCTGAAGGAATACTAAAAGGTTCATAAAGAAAACTTCTAATTACCAGAGCAGCAAGAATTGCATAAAAAATCTGCCAAAAATTTTTTTTTATTTTACTATCTTTTTTACTCATTTTTTTAAAAATTTATCATTTAATGACATCTAATCAAACAATATCAATTTATTATTTTGATTTAGGGTGATTGATTATTTTCATAAACTTTAAAATTGTATCTTTTAATCCAGTATATAATGAATGACTGATAAGGAAATGTCCTACATTTAATTCTAAAATTTCATCAATTAGTGAAATATCTTTAACATTTTCAAAATTAAGCCCGTGTCCAGCATGACAATCAAGTCCAATATCACTACATAATTTTGCAGCTTTTTTTATTCTTTCTAGTTCAATGTGTTGTTTTTCTTCTCTAAAAAGATTTGCATATTTTCCAGTATGTAATTCAACAGCATGAGCACCTAATTCTTTTGAAGCATAAATTTGGTCAAAGTCTGGGTCAATAAAAAGTGATATTTTTGTTTTTTTTAAAAGCTCTGGGAGAAAGCTACCAAGATAGTCCATTTGATTTTTTACATTTAACCCTCCCTCTGTTGTCAATTCCTCTCTCCTTTCAGGAACAATACAACATGATTCGGGAAGAATTTTTAAGCAAAAATCTTTCATTTCTTTTGTAGCTGCCATTTCTAAATTAAGTGGCAAAAAATTTTTTTCTTTTAGAGCCACTACATCTCCATCTTTTATATGTCTTCTATCTTCTCTAAGATGAACCGTAATACTATCCACTCGAAGTTCTTTAAGGACCTTTGAAACATCTAGAAGATTTGGAAAATTTTCATTTCTTGCATTTCTTAATGTTGCAACGTGATCTATATTAACGCCTAATTTTATTTTTCTCATTTATTCTTTTAACTAAATAACTTTTGCAAACATAATAAGTTACAAACCATATAATTATAGCTAATGGAATGCTTCCTAATAAAGTTGGGTAAAAAAGACTCTCAAAGTTTTCAACCAAAAAAATTATTTTAAATTCGTAATAATCTATTCTATCTAAAAAGATTGTTGTTCCAATTTGATAGTCAAGGTAAAAAATTAAAGGAAACGTCCAAGGATTCCCAACAATTGTACCAACAGTTGCAGCGATTAAGTTACCTCTCATTAACCATGTACCTAAATAACATATTATCAAATGAAATCCTAAGAGTGGCGTAAAAGAAACTGCTGCCCCCCAAGCCATCCCTACAGCAACAGACTCAGGGAAGTCTTTAATTTTTATTATTTTATGCTTTTGGAGTTTAATAAATCTTAAAATTTTTTTCATATGTTTTGTAGTTAAATTCTTGTTACATTTTCTATAGAATCAGATGTTCTAAGGGAAACAATTACTTTGCTGAGGTGATCTAAGTCAATAACATCGATTTCAATTTCAATTTTGAAAAAATCACTGTTTCTTTCGGTTATACTTAAATTTCGTATGTTACTCATGCTTTTTCCAATAATTGAAGAAAGTGAACCTAAAGATCCTATTTCATTTTTTATAACAACGTTTATTTTTGCTACAAACTCATCTTTTCCTTTAACAAAATCTTTCCACCTTACATTTATTATCTTAGATTTATTCACATTAATTTTTCTAAATTCCTTACATGTATCCATGTGAATAATTAATCCCTTTCCTTGAGAAATATAGGCTAAAACCGAGTCACCAGGTATTGGATTACAACAATGTGCATAATGAACACTCATACCTGGTGTTAAACCTTTTAGTAAAACTGAAGATTCTCTTTTTTCTTTTATTTTATTAAGTAAAACAATGTTATCATTGGATTTTATAACTTCTTTTTCAGGGAATAGTGAAAGAATAATTTTGAATGGAGGCAGCTCCCCTCTACCAATTTTTAAGAAAAGTTCGTCTAATTTTTTTAATTTAAATGATTCTAAAATATTTTTTAAATTTCTCTCAGAAAATCTTATTTTTTCATTTTTGAACTGATTAGTTAAAATTTCTTTTCCAAGTTTTTTTAATTCATTATCTTCTTTAGCATGTAAAAATCTTTTGATACAAGCTTGAGCCTTTCCTGTTATAGAAAGGTCGAACCATTTAGGCGAAATAATATTCTCTGAACCTGTCATAATTTCTACTTGATCACCATTTTTTAATTTAGTGTATAAAGGTTTAATTGAATTATTTATTTTCACACCTTCACAACTCAAGCCAATATCAGAGTGTACAGCGAAGGCAAAGTCTAAAGGCATTGCCCCTTTAGGAAGTGAAATTAAATCACCATTAGGTGTGAAAACAAAAACTTGATCACTATACATTTGAAGTTTTGTATGTTCTAAAAATTCCTCTGGTTCTCTAGATTGATCTAAGATATCTAAAATCTGACTAATCCCTTTAAATTGTTTTCCATCTTTAAATTTAACTTTATCTTTATATATCCAATGTGCGGCAACTCCAAGATTTGCTAAATCATTCATCTTGAATGTGCGTATTTGTATCTCAATTCTTTGATTCAGTGGACCAATAAGTGTTGTATGTAATGACTGATATCCATTAGCTTTAGGAGTAGAAATATAGTCTTTAAACCTACCTGGTACATATCTGTATGTTTGGTGAAGAAGACCTAGCACTTGATAACAATTTTTCAAATCATCTAGTAATATTGTAAATGCCATAATATCTGATAATTGCGAAAAATTAACGGACTTCACCTTCATCTTTTTCCAAATTGAATAGGGTTTTTTTTCCCTTCCAAATATTTGTGCCTTAACATTATTTTTAACCAAAAGTTCTTGTATTTTTTTTATTGTTTTTTCTAATAGTTCTTCATCTTGTAGCCTCAGGACTTTCAGTCTTTGAAGTATCGATCGCCTTAATTCTGGTTCAATTATTTGAAAGCTCAAATCGTCAAGTTCAGCCCTTATTTCCTGCATACCTAACCTTTCAGCTAAAGGTGAAAAAATTTCCAAGGTTTCTAGAGCAATCTTTTTTTTTTTAACGTTATCTTTAATGAATTCGATAGTTCGCATGTTATGAAGTCTATCAGCCAATTTTACAAGTAATACTCTGATATCCTTTGATGTTGCAAGTAATAATTTTCTGAAGTTTTCAGCCTGCTTGAATTCATCAGTTCTTCCCTCTAATTTTGAAAGTTTAGTCACTCCATCGACTAAATAAGAGATTTCGTTTCCAAAGTTTCTTTTAATATCTCTAAGATTTCTCTTTGTATCCTCCACAACATCGTGTAGGAGAGCTGTAATAATAGTTTTGGAATCAAATTTGTAATCTGCAAGTATTCCAGCTACTTCAAGAGGATGAGAGAAATATGGGTCTCCAGAAGCTCTTTTCTGACTTCCATGAGCTCTCATCGAATAAATATATGCTTTATTTAAAAGTTCTTCCTCAACAAAGGGATCATAAGATTTTACTTTTTCAACTAATTCAACTTGTCTAAGCACAACTTATTTTAAATTATACATTAATATAATTAAATAAGGATTATATTTTTTTTTCAAAGAGGTTGAATATTAAAGTTTAAACTTTAATTTTCTTCAGTCAAACCTTCGTCATCAATTTCAGACTGTATTCCATCAGACGCTTCATCAACTAAATCGTCAGAATCAGTTTTTTCTACTTTTCTTTTGTCAATAAGCTTTTGGATTTCAGTCTCAGTCATATAGATTTTTTTTCTCTTTTTTTCAGAAGCGTTTTCCTTTTCGAAATTATCAAATGAAACTTGAGATGCATTCTCATTTAATGGAACTGCTTGATCATCGTCGATATCAGCGTCTTCAGCAGGTTGATATTTTTGAGCATGAGACACAATATTTTCCCAAATTTTAGTCAAATCGATTTTTTTATCGGCTATTTCTCTAAGTGCAATTACTGTTTGTTTATCGTTATCTGAAGCAACATTAGCTTCGTTACCAGAAAGAAGTTCTCGTGCCCTTCTACATGAATATATTACAAGCTGAAATCTATTTGGTATAGAAGTGATACAATCTTCAGTTGTTACTCTTGCCATAGTCTGAATTTATATTGAAAATTTTTTGATTTGCAAGATCTTTGAGTAAATTTATTGCTTTTTTTTTTAAAATGGGATGTTCCCACAATGGATTAATATCACAAATCGGCTTCAAGACGAACTTTCTAATGTGAAGTCTCGGGTGAGGAATAATTAAATTGTGGTTATTAATTTTTAAATTTCCATAACAAAGGAGGTCTAAATCTATTACTCTAGCTTCATTTTTTTTTTTCCTTATTCTACCGAAATGATTTTCGATAAAGAATAATCTATCCATAACATCTTTTGGTTTCAAATTTGTTTTTATCTCAATCGCAGCATTTACATACCAAGGTTGGTCAGACTTTGGAATTGGTTCTGTTTTATAAAAATTTGAAACGTTAACAACAAAAAAATATTTTCTTAATATTTTTATAACTTCTAAACAATTGTTTACTGGCATCCCATATAATGAAGATCTTAAATTTGAGCCAATTGCTATTAAAATCATAATTTATGTTTTTCCTTTTTCCAGTCCTGTTGTTTTTTATATTCTCTTAGATCTGCTTTTTTTCTACCCTTTGAAATTGATAATTCTACCTTTAGAAAACCTTTATTATTAAAATGAAGGTTAAGAGGAATCATTGTGTAATTATTACTTCTGAGATTATGTGAAATTTTTTCTATCTGTTTTTTTTTTAATAAAAGTTTTTTTGGTCTTACATTATCTGAATTATCAAAACTTTTTTTATAACCTTTCAAATCAACATAAAGGTTCAAGATCCAAATCTCACCTTTCTTTAATACAGCATATGAATTATCTAAAACAACTTTTCCATCTCTTATTGATCGAATCTCGTTACCAAAAAGAACTATACCCGCTTCAAGTTTTTGAATAGTTTCATAATTAAATCGAGCTTTTCTATTTTGAAATATTTTAACTTTTTTTTTTGACAAACTATTTAATTAAACTCAGCCCTTTTAGAGCTTTATCTATTTTATTTTTTGTGGTTTTTTCAATACTAACAAGCGGAAGCCTTAGAATATTTTTACATTTTTTCATCCTACTTAGGGCATATTTAACTGGGCCTGGACTTGTCTCGGCAAAGAGGACATTATTTAATTCATAAATTTTAAAATTAAGGCTCATCGCATCGTCAATTTTTCTTAACCTCCATAATTCATAAATTTTTGAACAAAGATTTGGAACCACATTTGCTGTGACAGAAATACACCCCTCTCCACCACTAATCAAAAAAGCCAAAAATGTGGCGTCCTCTCCACTAAGTTGTTGAAATTTCTTTCCACAACTATTCCTTATACCCAATGGAGTTGTTAAATCTGCTGTTGCATCTTTAACTCCAACGATATTATCAATGATCGACAACTTTTTCATTGTGGCAGACTCGATTTTCACAACTGATCTTCCCGGTATATTGTATAGATAAACAGGTAATTTTTTACATGCTTCAGCAACTTTTTTAAAATGCTCATAAAGACCTATCTGCGTAGGTTTATTGTAATATGGTGAAACCAATAGGCTTGCGGACGCACCTGATTTAAAAGCATGCTTTACTAAATCAATTGATTCTTCAGTTGAGTTTGAACCACATCCAGCCATTACAGGAACCCTGCCTCTTGTTTGATTGACAATAAATTCTGTAACTTTCTTATGTTCATCATAATTTAGAGTTGGGGATTCACCGGTTGTACCGCAAGAAACTAGTCCATGTGAGCCCTCAGTTATTAAAAACTCAATATGGTTAGCTAAATCATCATAATCAATTTGCGATTTTGTATCAAAAGGAGTTATTACCGCAGGTATTGAACCTTTAAAAAGCATTGTCATATCCTCATAATAAAAAAATAAATATAAATTATATTGTTGCTATACATACATTAAGAAATAATATTATGTTTTTATGATAACAAATTTCTCATCGATCAAGTTTTTTT
>MDSZ01267468.1_pt1 | contig 11894 bp, 10 predicted proteins | sample 811201 | NCBI WGS metagenome assembly MDSZ01 (sample SAMN05326647, study PRJNA326480) | marine metagenome | isolation source: seawater | place: Indian Ocean: North | collected 2010 | reverse complement strand
GTCAGCGGGCTGGTGTGACGGACGGAGTTCCAGAAGGCTTCCGGTGTCTGTCCGGAAAGTGTCCGGCCCGAAAGATCGGTGATCGTACCGGAAATCATCACCGGCAGGATCTTGCCGGTTTCTTCGAAGACCTCGTCAATGGCAAACAGCGCCGCCTTGGCGTTCAGCGTGTCGAAGATGGTCTCCACCAGGATGATATCGGCCCCACCCGCAATGAGACCGCGGGTAGCTTCGGCATAGGCAATGCGCAGATCATCAAAGGAAACAGCACGGTAGCCCGGATTGTTCACATCCGGCGAGATCGACGCGGTCCGGTTGGTCGGACCGAGCGCCCCGGCGACGAAACGCGGCCGGGACGGATCCTGTGCCGTGACCTTGTCGCAGGCTTCACGCGCGAGTTTCGCGCTTTCGAAGTTCAGCTCATAGGCCAGCTCTTCCATGCCGTAGTCGGCCTGAGCGATCGTCGTGGAGGAAAAGGTGTTGGTCTCGACGATGTCGGCACCGGCTTCCAGATAATCGACATGGATCTTCCGGATCGCGTCCGGCTGGGTCAGGCTCAGCAGATCGTTATTGCCCTTGATGTCGCTCGGCCAGTCCTTGAAGCGGTCACCGCGGTAGGCCGCTTCATCCAGTTTCAGAAGCTGGATTTCCGTGCCCATGGCACCGTCAAGGACGAGAATACGGGTCTTGGCGAGGTCACGGAGGCGCTCGAAGGCGTCTGACTTGATCACGGGGTTTCCTTCCGGAAATTTCTGTTGGTTTGGCCGGCGGAAGCCGGCGTGATTTAACTGTGCAACCGGACAGCGTGTCAGCTGTCCCGGTCGGTATCGTTGTAAGAGGCGTCCCAGAACTTGGTGCGGCTGTGAACGTCGTCTTCGGTCGGGTGCCAGTCTTCGCCGCGTGCCTCATAAACGGCCAGGAGCCCGAGAATTTCGAGGGCCGAATGCCCGCGGAACTCGTGGTCCTTGTCGGTGGCGACGATCAGACGATTGTTGTCCGCGCCCATGTCGACGACATGAAGCTCGAAGCCCTTCTCGCGCAACACCGCATAGGCGGTCGATTCAATGGCATCGGCAGTGCTTAACTTGATCATCTCGCTCCGCTTCCCGCTTGGTTTCCGGCCGTTCCTGTCCTGATGACAGCAGCGTGTCCCGGCTGCGCCGATACCCCCAACCCTGCCCCACCCAGGTAAGGGTAACGGGCTAAGAGGGGGCATCCGCTCTAAATCCAAAACAACTGGCTCGTTTCTGCGCCCGGCCCGGCCGCCTCGCCTCCCTCAGGCCGCCAGGGTTTCCTTGGTTTCCGGCTGCCCCATGCCAAGCATGTGGCAGATGGCAAAGGTCAGGTCGGCCCGGTTCATGGTGTAGAAATGGAAGTCGTTGATGCCGCGGTCGACCAGGTCCATCACCTGTTCGCAGGCAACCGAAACGCCAACCAGCTTCCGGGTTTCCGGATCGTTGGTCAGGCCGGCAAAACGCCGAGCCAGCCACTGCGGAATGGAGGTGCCGCACTTGGCGGAGAACACCATCGTCTGCTCGAAATTGTGGATCGGCAGAATCCCCGGGATCACCGGAATATTGATGCCAGCGGCCGCAATCCGGTCGAGGTAATCATCGAACAGGTCATTGTCGAAGAAGTACTGGGTAATGATCCGGTCCGCACCGGCGTCGACCTTGCGCTTCAGATTGTCGATCTCTTTCTGCCAATTGCCGCTTTCCGGATGCCTTTCCGGATAGCCGGAGACGGAAATGTCGAAATTGGCGATCTTCTTGACGCCTTCAACCAGGTCGGTCGCATAGGCATAGCCCTCCGGATGCGGCACGTAACGCGAGCCGATGCCGTCGAGCGGGTCACCGCGCAGCGCCACCAGATGACGCACGCCCAGATCCCAGTAGTCCTTGACGATCGCATCGATTTCGCTGCGCGCCGCACCGACACAGGTCAGGTGCGCCGCCGGTGCAAGGTCGGTTTCCTTCAGGATCCGCTCGACAGTGCGATGCGTACGCTCGCGGGTGGAACCGCCGGCACCATAGGTCACGGAAACAAAGGACGGGCTGAGCGGCGCCAGTCGCTGAACCGTCTGCCACAGCGTCTCCGCCATCTTGTCGGACTTCGGCGGGAAAAATTCGAACGAAGCCGTGATTGGCGAAGGTGCGGCCTGGTGAGACCGGCGGTTGGAACAGGTTGTCATGTTAGGCGACCTCTCGGGACGTGTCTCGGGCAGGCAGGTCGGTGACAATTCGGCGGTCACGCGCAAGCCAAAGGGTTACGGTAAGGTTGGTGTCGTTGCCGTCTCCCGGAACAAGATCGGTGACCTGTTCCAGGTCCAGTTCGAGCGCTTCAAGCCAGCGCTCCATCTGGTCATGGGCAAAGCCCAGGCGACGATGCGCGTGTTTTTCGCGCAGGAACTCCAGCTGATGCGGAGCAAAATCGATGATCAACAGGCGGCCGCCGGGACGCAGCGCGCGGGCAGCCTCGTTGAGCGCCCTTGCCGGTTCCTCAAGGAAGTGCAGCACCTGATGGATCGCCACGACATCGAAGGACCGGGGCGGCACATTCAGCGCGTAAACGTCGCCGTGGCGTACCTGGGCGTTTGAAAGCCCGGCCTTGGCGAGGTTCGCGCGGGCAACGGCAAGCATGTCATGCGAGGCATCGACACCAAGTGCCGTCGCATACTGGTCCGCAAACACTTCCAGCAACCGACCGGTGCCGGTGCCAAGGTCGAGGAACGACTGGAACGGCTTGTCGCCCAGTGCCTTGCGCATCGCCTTTTCGACATCGTCTTCGGAAACATGCAGCGAACGCTCCCGGTCCCAGGTAAGCGCGCGGGCTGCAAAATATGCAGCCGCCTCGTCCGCCTTGGCCTTGCGGATCGCCCGGAACCGTTCCTGGTCCGCCGCCAGCACCGGGTCTTCCAGGGAAATACGGGCAACAAGATCGCGTGCAAGCTGGCCTTCAGGACCATCCGCCAGCCGGTAGTAAACCCAGGCCCCTTCCGGGAACCGCTGAATGAGATCCGCTTCGGCAAGCAGCTTCAGATGACGGGAGATGCGCGGCTGGCTCTGTCCGAGGATCGCCGTGGCATCCTTCACCGTCAGCTCGCTTTCCGCCAGAAGCGCAATCAGCCTCAGGCGCGTCGCCTCGCCGACAGCCCTCAGGGCGGCCAGGGTATCGTCAACGGACAGGGTCTGTTCTTCGGTCATGCGCTTCGCCATCAATGTCGATATAAAGATATCTTTATATGAAATCGAAGCGCCATGCAAGGGATCAAAACAAATACGACACTGATTGGTCCGTATTCGTCGAAATTACGCCCGCAGGAGAAAAACGAGAGCCGACCTGCGCACCACCTCGCATCCACTGAGCGAGGCCATCAGCACAAATGGAACGAGCCACTTCAGGTCAGGTGAGCTGCCTTACGCGGTCTTGAGCCCGGGCAAGGGCAATAGCCCAGCCCTCGCGTGACACGCCGAATTGCACCACCTCCCGCATCTGAGCAATGCGGGAGCGCTGACCTAGAGCGTCTGTGCGGCGTTGATGGAGGAAACAAACCGGCGGGTGCGCTCGCGCTCGGGATGACGGAAGATCGCGTCCGCATCTCCGGTTTCCACCACCTGCCCGGCCTCCAGAAAGACGACATGATTTGCGATCTGCGATGCCAGTCGCAGGTCGTGCGTCGCCATCACCATGGTGGTCCCTTCCCGGGCAAGCTGACCGAGTACGTCGACCACCTCACCGGCCAGTTCCGGATCGAGCGCGGAAGTCGGCTCGTCGCATAGAAGCACCTTGGGCGAAGGTGCAAGAGCACGGGCAATCGCAACACGCTGCTGCTGACCGCCGGAAAGATTGGCCGGCCAGGCGTCGGTCTTGTGCGACATGCCGACCTTGTCCAGCAGATCCAATGCCCGCTGCCGGGCCTTTTCACGGGGCCATTTCTGAACCACCAGCAGGCCTTCCATCACATTCTCGATCACTGTCCTGTGCGGAAAGAGCTGAAAGTTCTGGAACACCATGCCCGTCTCGCAGCGGATCTTCTGAACCGATGCCTGCGGCACTGATACGCCCTGCTTGAACGTGATCTTGTGTTCACCGACCTGAACGCTGCCGGAGGTCGGTATCTCCAGCAGATTGATACAGCGCAGCAAAGTACTCTTGCCGCCGCCCGACGGGCCGACAAGCGCGGTGACGCTGCCTTCGGGAAAACGCAGCGAGATATCGTCGAGGATAAGCGCGTCACCGAACTTTTTCTTGATATTGGAAAGCTCGATCATCTAGAGGTCTCCAGCATGCCGCCATATCGCGCAAACCGGACTTCCAGCCGCTCCTGCAGCCAGGCAAGCACTGAACTCATGGCAAGATAGATCAGGGCAGCCTCGATGTAGAGGATCAGTGGCTCATATGTGGTGGCAACGATGCGCTGCGCCGACTGGAACAACTCCGGCACCGTGATGGCAGCGGCCAGAGACGTATCCTTGACCAGCGAAATGAAAGTGTTCGACAGCGGCGGCACCGCCACGCGCCCGGCTTGCGGCAGGATCGTGCGCATCATCGCCTGGCGCCATGTCATCCCGGTGGAAAACGCGGCTTCCCACTGTCCCTTCGGCACGGAGGAAATGGCAGCCCGGATGATCTCCGACGAATAGGCACCGACATTGAGCGTAAAGCCGATCAGGGCGGCAGGAAACGCATCCAGCAAAATTCCGATACTGGGCAGGCCGTAAAAGATCACGAAGAGCTGTACCAGCAGCGGCGTTCCCCGGAAGACCCAGACATAAAAGCGCGCGACCAGCACCAGCGGCAGCGGCGCGAACAGGCGTGTGACAGCCGTGGTCAGACCAAGACTGAGCCCCAGTGCGAAGGACAACAGCGTGAGCGGAATGGTGAATTTGACCCCAGCCCACAGAAGCGTCGGCAGGGAATCGATCATCAACTGAAGCCAGTGAGGCACGATAAAGCTCCAAAAAAACGCGCCCGGCGCGAACGCCCGGCGCTTTTCGTTTAGGTGAGAAGGGCCGGTCTAGATCTGCGTTGACCGGCCTTCATCATGTCAGTTGGACACGTCCTGACCAAAGTACTTGTCGGAAATCGCCTGGTAGGTACCATCCGCCTTGATGTCGGCCAGCGCCGAATTCAGGGCGGCAACCAGTTCTGGGTCACCCTTACGCACCAGAATGCCGGAATAGTCGGCATTTGCTTTCTCGGCGACAACCTTCACCGGCGCATCCGGTTTCTGCTTCTTGAAGTCCAGATAGGACAGGCTGTCGTTGATGGTCGCATCAGCGCGGCGTGTCAGCACCAGCTGGATTGACTGGTCGAACCCGTCGGTGCCGACCAGTTCCGCTCCGGCTTCTTCCGCCAGCTTGCCGAAATTGCTGGTCAAGGACTGAGCCGCCTTTTTGCCGGTGAGGTCTTCGAAGCCATTGATGTCGTCATTGCTGCCGCGAACGATCAACACTGCCTTGGAGGCGATGTAGGGGTCGGAGAAATCGTATTTCTGCTTGCGGGCGTCAGTGATGCCGACCTGATTGATGACCACGTCGTAGCGCTTGACGTCCAGGCCGGCGATCAGTCCGTCCCATTTGCCTTCAATGAACTCGGCCTTGACGCCAAGTTTTTCGGCAACGGCCTCGCCGATTTCGACATCGAAACCGACCAGCTTGCCTTCCCCGTCGTGGAAGGTGAAAGGCGCGTAGGTGCCTTCGGTGCCGATCTTCAGGACCCCTGCCGATTTGATCGCATCGAGGTTGTCACCCGCCTGCGAGGGAGAAAGGGTAAGTACCTGCAGCACTGCGGCCGCGGCAATCGCTTTGAACCAGCTCATATCAATTCCTTTCCGGCATGATGAGTGAGTGGCCTTAGTGCCGGAATGTGGAAGCGATTGCAGGAGAAGAAAGAGCAAAAATGCAGAAAGAGGGAGAATATTTTACTCTCATATCGCGGATCGGCAGCACACGACACAACACCGGCCGCAGCCTCGACCGCCCTCTCTGGAAGTGTCCTGGCGGCAACTGTCCGCCGCTGAAACTGTTCCCGTGACCGCTCCTATCGGTGCCGTCAGTCGCTAAAGCGGCGGAAGGTTCATGGATACCTTCTCCAGGCCAGGCTCCAAATCGGCTAAATGTGAATATTGCCCACAAGAAGACGACGCCGTCTCCTTGGGCGAGGAAGCATCCAGCCCGCATCGTGTAGAAGCACGATCGGATTAGTCACATGGCTGCGATCATCGAGCGTGCCCTCCCGAACGGATCAGGTTTCCGATTACCAATGACCGAATTCGGCGGAACTCGTCAGCTTTCCGCAGGCACAGCACCTTGATCCAGCATGTGATCGAAGCGCCCCTCGCGCACACAGCCCGGCAGACCTTCGCGCGGGATGATCTCGGTGCCGACCAGCTCTTTCGCATAGAGCCTTTCGATATCGCTGGTATCGACAGTCTGACCATGGACGACAGATGCCAGTTTGGTCCGGAAGGCTTCCACGCCGCCCATGGAGGAAAAATGCCAGCCTGCATCGGGCAGGATTTTCACCGGGCGGCTGATGCCCGACAGGTTGTTGTTGCGGATCCTGAGAAGCGGTTGGGCGACAAAACCCGGCACGTAGGACTTTTTCGTCATCCGGGCCTTTGTCCGGCGCAGTTGCTGCGGCGTGGTCAGGTATTTCTTTTCAATCATCCGCGACCCCAGCAGCCAGGTCTTGCCGGGAACGATCCGGTCGAGATGGTGTTTGTGCAGGCTCTGTTCGAACACCAGCAGCCGCCCCTTGTAGAGCTTCTCGTCCAGCACCTTCTTCAGAACATCCGCCCGCACGATCTCGTCGACATCCGACAGAAGGATGACGTCGTCCGGCGCACAGGCGTCCAGTCCCCGTGCAATGCAATTGCGCTGATAGTTCTCGCGCTCCCAGTCCGCTTTCCGGCGATTCTTGTAGACGCCGAGCGCCGGTGGCAATTCATCGGGAAACTCGACCTGAAGATCGATGATCTTGTCGGCCCAGGGCGCAAACCGTTCGCGATTTTCCGCAAAGTAGAACGGCTTGGGACCACCGCGTTGCGTCTGGTTCGCTTCCACCAGGACAAACTTGTCGACATGGTTCCCCATCTCCCGAAGACGGATTTCCAGAAGTTCGAATTCGTTATGGAAGACAAAACAGTCGTAGAGCTTCATGCCTGGGCCCGGTTTCCTCGATCAGCGAAGGGTGGCGCATCCCGGCTGCCGGATGGCAGCTCAAGTCATGGCAAGCCTCTTCCTGGTGCCTGCCGGGACCGATATCGGATTTCAGTCAAGAGGTCCACGGACCTGGCGCACAAAAGCGAATAGACCGCCCCTCACCCTGTTGCCGATGCACCTACTTGATCGAAAAGGGCATCCGGACTTTCGCGGAATTGCCGCTGAATTCATCGTTGACGGTGAGTTCCAGTACATAGTCGCCCGCCGGGGCCCCGCTGACATTCAGGGTCAGGTTGGCCATGTATTCGGTATTGGGCACGTGGCTCTTGAAGTCGAACCGGCCGAAGCCCTTTTGCCCAGCCAGCACCTTGCCATCGGGCGACGCGAGGTCGAAGTCGACGGTCAGAAGGGATGTGAACAGGCCATCCTGCTGTTTCCAGTCGAAGCCAACCGGCTCCAGATAGATGCGCAGCGGCTCGTCCGCTCCGAAAGCTGCATCTTCCCTGGGTTTATAGATGCCGAAGCCGTCGGCAGGGGCCATCACGAACAGGGCGGTTGGAATGGAAATGGTGGCTTTCGACCAAACGTCGAAAAGGGCCCCGCGCATCAAAGAGATGGCTTCCCCGCCCTTGCCGGCATCAAGCGCCGCCTCCGCTTCAGCCGCCTTGTCCTGCAAAGGTCCCGCAATGGCCTGGCATGACAAGGCAACTGCAAGCGCAGCTCCCAGAAACATTGGTTTCAGCATAGTCTCCCCCTTCACATTTGCGATCCGAGAAGTGAAGCACACCATTATGGCGGCCTCGCCGCAAGTCCAGGATCCGGCGCTGCGACACAGCGGGTGCTAGAGCTGGTCCTCGGCGCTGCCGCCGGTCTCGTCACCAATTCCCTCACCCAGCATTCCAGCCGCGGCAGCACCAGCCGCAGCAGCTTCCCTGGCGCCGGGTGTCACGACCTCCTCATCGCCGTCAGACCCGGCAACACGCACGGTCACCTGGCGATGTGCGAACCTGATGCCGTTCTTTTCGAAGAGGTCGCGAAGCCCCGCATAAACGACCTTGCGAAGCTCGAACTGCTTGCCAGGCTTGGTGGTGAACTTGACACGCGCGATCATGGCACTGTCTTCCATCGACATGATGCCCTGAGATTTCAGCGGCGCCAGGAACATGGGCCCGAAATACTCGTCCTCCAGCAGTTCCTTGCCGAAGTTCTTGATGATCTTGCGCATCTTTTCCACGTCGGTGTCGTAGGTAACGCGGAACGCAAGTTTCATCACCGCCCAGTCTCGTGAGAAATTCTCCACTTTCTGAATTTCGCCAAAGGGAACCGTCGTAAGCGCGCCGCGGTGGTGCCGCAGTTGCATCGACCGGATCGAGATCTTTTCGACAACGCCCTTGGCGCTGCCGATATCGATGTATTCCCCTTTCCGGAACGCATCGTCGATCAGATAGAAAGCTCCGGAGAAGATATCCCGGATAAGGGTTTGAGCCCCGAATCCAACTGCCAGACCGACGACACCGGCACCGGCGAACAATGGCGCGATATTTACGCCCAGTTGCGACAGGATCACCATCGTGGCGATCACCACGATCGTGATGAGCAGGAAATTGCGGAAGATCGGCAGCAAGGTGGAAATCCGGCTCTCACCGGTTCCCCCGACTTCCGCCTCTTCGTCTTTCTCGGCGGGCGCTTCCTTGGCAATTTCCCGGTCAATGACGATTTTCACGGCCTCATAGGCCATGTAGCCAAGGAACATGACCAGAAGCACCTCGACGAAGGAACCGATCAGCGAGCCGCTACCGGCAAGCGGCAGTCCCCATTTGGAAGCCAGCATGTCCAGCGAGGTGAACACGACCAGAATAGTGGCCCCCCGGTCGAACAGGTCCCGGAAGGGTGAGCGCCGCGCTTCCCGCTCGGCAGCTTCCGCGCGCGCCTGGGCCAATGTGCTGGCAGCATCCTCTTCGCCGCCCTCGCCTGCTTCGGCACGTTTGATGTCCTCGGCAATCTTCTCCTGTGCGGCGGCCGTGTCCAGCCGCGGCAACAGAACCCGGTCGATGAGCAGGATCAGCAGCCCATAGGCAACCGCAGCCATCAGCAGCACTTCCAGCGGCGCACCGACCAGACCGATCGCGTCCGGCAAGTCGAGCAGGATACGCACTGCCGAAATCCCCCAGGCCAGGAAGAAATAGGCAACGGCAACAAAGTGCCAGCCGCTGGCCAGAACCCTTCGCCAGATCGGCGCTTCAGCCCCCTTCTTTCCCCGGATCAGCCGCGCAATTACCCTGCGATAGACAATCGCGATGCCGGACAGGATGACCATCGACAGCGCTGAGGCCGCAATCAATGCCAGCTTGTGAATGTCAGGCGACAGACCCAGTCGCTCCATCCAGAGGCAGAAGGCAACCGCCGCAAGGGAAATGGCGGAGCCGACCAGCAGTGTCCTGTAGAGCCCGGTCGCTTCCTGATTGGAAAGCGCCAGCAACCGGTGGCTCTCCGCGTCGGGTGCCAGCACATTCAGCCAGACAACACGGAGCGCCAGAAAAACCGCCATGGTTCCGACAACCACAAGTGCTGTCTTGTTGGATGCATCAATGCCCGTTCCGACCAGAAGAAATACCCCGGCCGCTACGGCAAAGAAGAGCCCGACACCGACGAACATCAGGATCGCCCGGGCATAAAGATAGATAATCTTGTCAGCCCGTGTCGTCGCGTCCGGCTGGTACCAGGACGCGAATTGCCGCCGGCCCCACCGGTTCACCAGGGCAGAGGCCACAAGGCCGAGAACAACGGCTATCAGAATGTCCACCAGCGTCGACGACATCCAGTTGAGACCCCGTTCGCCCCCCTGGGCGCGCAGGGTCTCCACCATCACATCCTGGATCTCGGGAATTTTCTGAACGATGGATTTGAGAACATCCCGGGCCTCGACGGCATCTTCGGTGAACTCGTCCACGGTCTGAAGAAGGTTTGCGCCTTCACCCGCGCCGTCGGCCGGCGCCACTGCAGAGCCAGCCGCTTCCGGTTGCGCATTTCCATCTGCTGTTGTTTCAGCGGCCGGAGCCCCAGTACCGGTCTCGGTCTTGGTAGAGCCCTTTCCGGAAAACAGCCCGGGTATTCCCTGTGCCTGCGCCCCTGAGGCCCCCCCCGCCAGACACAGAAAGAGTGCAAGCAGACCTGACAGAAGAAGGAACGCCTTGCCTGACCTCTTGCGGCCACCATCGGCAAGACAGGATCGGCGATAGGTTGGATGTGAAAAGCGCATGTCAGCCCCAGGACGAGTCGCGAAAAGGATCCCCGTCTTTCTTGGCACGGATCTGTGCCATTTGAAAGAAAGCCGGCTTTTCGCAAGGCGCTGAAAAAGAAGAGGCCCGATCCTTTCGAACCGGGCCTTACATGCAGGCAGGAGGCGCCTTGCTTAATTGTGTCAGTGCAGAACGGTGTTGTTCCAATGAGCCATCTTGCGCTTGGCTTCGGCGATCGTCATGCGCTCGAACATGGCCATGGCATCGCTGCGCACATCCGGTGTCAGGCGATGGCGCCAGGGGCCGATGGCCAGCAGGGAACCCACGGTGATGGAGGAGAACCCGGAAGCCTTGGCAAGAATGACGAACGGCTCCGGATCGGGGCGCACCATCCAGTGGCTGACTTCCTCGACACCGCATCTCACCAGCCAGGCAAAGGTGGCGACCGCTTCCGCGAACCGGTCTTCCGAGGCGAACCGGCGCAGGGCCGCCTCATTGACCATCCCGCGTTTGGCCAGCAGCAGTACCCGGCTGCGCGCTGTTTCGAAGTCGTAGCGGCCCAGCCAATACTGGTTGGACATGCGCTGTGCGGCGATATCGGCAGCTTCCTCTACCCGCTCGGCTTCGTGACCACGGCCGGTTGCATGCAGCTTCCGCCGGACTTCCTCGCTGGCAACCGAGATCAGGCTGGCGATATGCGCTTCGGCAAGATCCGCACGCTCGCTCAAGGAAAGCTGCAGCGTCGCATCGGAGGCAGCATCGCTGATCAGGGCCATGATCGATGCATCCGACAGGCAGGCGCCGTCGTTGCTGGCCACCTTGCGCTTGACCTTCAGATCACCGCGACGCACCAGCACATCGGTCAGCTCTTCAGACAGAACTTCACGCTGTGCGATGGCGAACCGGTGCGCATTGCCGCGTTTTTCGGCGATCTTGATCAGATCGGCCTCCCGCAGCACGGTGGAGCGCAGCAGGATCCGCTCCAGGCACTGACCACGGGAGCAACTACAGCTGCGGAGAGAAAGTCAACTTCCCCAGCGAGTGAAAAGCGGACCACCGATGCGAGCGACGACCTATTCACTGCTGATCTCTCCAATGTACGCATTGTAAAGAAGCTCGAGAAGAAAAAGAAAAAGAAGAAAAAGAAGGACAAAACTTCGCCAACCATAACGTCCGCGACCCACCGAGCGTTTGGTCTTGGAGACGACTCTCAGGATTTGGCCCGCTCCGATCTCTTTCTTAAACCGAAAGATGATGGAAACGGTGATTTGGATGATTTATTTGCCATGGGAGATGCTAATGACGCCGGGGAGCTGAAAGGCGGCGAAGATGACCTCTTTGGCGACGATGATGGGGTCGGTGAGTCTACCCCTTCGACCGCGACTTCTAGAAGTGGGCGCGCAGGGGGTGCATACGTCATCAAAATGCTGCAGGGTGATGACAATGCCGGGGATGCTTTGGACGCGCTTGACAATGATTTTAGTGGCTT
>MDSZ01197756.1_pt1 | contig 11895 bp, 14 predicted proteins | sample 811201 | NCBI WGS metagenome assembly MDSZ01 (sample SAMN05326647, study PRJNA326480) | marine metagenome | isolation source: seawater | place: Indian Ocean: North | collected 2010 | reverse complement strand
ATTTATACCTCGCCTGTATATTATATATTATAATCTCAAAACAATTTGTTGTCAAGTTTATTTATCTGATTTAGCTTTTTCCGTTTGTGTTTCGATATTCTGCGCATCAGCAATTGCACTGTTGGCCTTGTCGGTATCCGCCAATCCAGTTGCAAAGAAGCCATTTAAGTTATCCGAAAGATTACGGAGAGACTCAAAGATTGCAAAAACCTCTGAATTAAGAAGTTGCCTAGTTTCATTTAACATTTGCTGGATCGCTTTCGGTCCAATTTCTAATTTGGCCATTGGTTGCGCTAGATCGTATACCTCGCTTCTATTAATAGAGAACTGAAGCTCGTTTAGGTATCCGTTTGTTTTAAGTAGCGTAGCTTTTTTGCGCTCTTTATCTTCAATCTCGTTGTAAAACTTTTGGCTTGCGCTAGCGGCTTCGCCAATGTTTGCCGATAGCTTGGCGCGTTGTGTCTTGTCGGCTCCCTTCGGTATTCTCATGCCTTTAAAACTTGGAAGCAAGTCAGCGATCTGGGCTTTACGATCCATACGCAACTGTTGAATATCAGCAATAGCCTGTTTGAGTGAAGCACCAATTTGAAGGATTAACTGCTGCATTTGCTCATCAGTCAACTGCTCTAGCCCTGGCAGTGCTCTTAAAATCTGTGCCATGTTTTCGCGGTTTGCGCGAGACTTCAAGTTCTTGTAAGTGCGAAGAGTGCCGGAACTAGTGGCCAACTCAAGCATCTCGTCTTCACCATATTGAAAGTATGGGCTCTGCACCACAGTGTCAGCGTAGTTGCTGAGAGAGCCGAGATTCGCGGCAAATCTTTGCTGTACATCTTCAGGTGTTATACGAATTCTTGCCGGTGCTTCGATGTCTGAGACTCCTTCATCGGTGAGTGGCAATATAATGCACGCTTGGGAAGATGCTTTGGTGTCCATTAGAATGTTCATCACGTTATCTAACGTAAAATCAAACTGATAGAACGTCAAACTTCCACTTAAATCATCCTTCCCGCCTTTGAGGTTTTTCATGACGACCAGATAAGTCATTCGATTATCTTTAGAATCGTTTACAAGATCGCCTACTAAGTCTACAAAACTGCCGCCAACTTCAACACTCTTTTCATTATAAAGCTTCAAGCTAACAGGAACACCATCTGTTCCTCCTGCATAGAAGTCGGCGATTGTTCCCGTATTAGCCGGCACCTGCACTCCATCCAGCAACGTAGCAAGGAATGATTCAAAGCTAAACCCCGCCGATGATGCGTTAAAATTAGCGATGATTTTGGTGAGTGTCTTGTAAAACACCAAAAGAGAAATCGCCTGTTGAATCTGCTCAGAACGGCTTTCTGTTTGTGCCAAGTATTGCGTAGGATTTTCATAGAACGAACTTAGTTTGGCTAACTGTTGTGGTAGCGAATCCAAACCTCGTCCTTGTTCTGCCCCTAAGATGTTGGCAAGGTAACTTTCTAACAATTGTCTTTCGCGACCTTTCACCACATCACCCCCACCATCGGGAGTGCGAACGTCCGACCAGCCAAGCTCTGAAACTTCAATCTCTGGTATCATTTCCAGCGTGAACGTAACGTCTTTTGGTTTATCGTTTCTTTCTATGACCAAGGCCGGCATCTCAAGTGCTTCGCTTACCATTTTGATGAGCAGATCTGTATCTAAAGTCACAGTGTTGCGTGCTCTCTTATATTCTTCCTTTAGTATTTTTTGTAAGTCTGACATGGGTATCCCTTATACAATAATATCTGCTATTCCTAGTTCTACAGCTTCTTCTGCTGATAAATAGACGTTAACTTTACGTTCCAGCATTTTTTTCAGTTGAGATTTCGTCATTTTTGTTTCTTCTACTAAACAATTTGTGTACATTTGTTGCAATTCTTCAATTGCTTCCATCTCATTCATCATATTATGAAGGCTTCCGTGATTACCTCCGATAACCGAATGCAGCATCACGCGGCAGTTTTTGCCAATCTTGCGTTCTCCCTTGGTGCCAGCGGCCAATAACAAAACGCCTGCTGACATTACTTTTCCGAGTCCCACCGTATGTATTGGTGTCTCATCTCTTACCATACGCATAATATCATATAGGGCAAACATGTCGTCAGCAGATCCCCCATAGGTGGAAAGATAGAAAGTGATCGGCTTGGGATCTTCTTCTTTCATCTTGTTTACTTCATTTAAGTAAACCATTGCGTGTGCGAGTTCTGCGATTTTCTCTTCAATAACTTCGGCGAACAATCCTAATACTTGAAACTCTGGCTCGGGCTCTTTTCCGCCGCTTGGATCTAAAATAATTATCTTCTTGTCGCTTCCTTCCACTTGTTCTTCGTCGCCTATAAATGTGGTTACTGCTTGCTTAATTTTTTTAATCATTTGGTGCACCCTCCGTAAAAAAAGAAGCCATCACTTCTTTGTGTTGGTTAATAAATTTCATAGCTGATTTCCAATCATCGAAATCTAAATGAGGATGGAAAAACTTTGGATGAAGATATATTAAAGTATCGATGGAGTTCTTCTTATAACGAGCAATCTCTTCCTCATAACGATAGTTAAACGCATTAATGTTGTGGGCGCTTTCCTCACTCTCTAACATCTTTTCTAACTTGTACATGCGCCCATAGGAAAAGTTTTCCATACCTTTGGCTATCAAAGACACGCTGATTAACTGAGATGCTCTTAGTAGCGATAGGGCAAGTCGTGTTGAGCGGTAAAAATATAACAGCTTACAAGTAACATACCCAAAAACAAACATCAATACATACAGTCCCCATTCCATAAATCCATCCTAAAAAAATAACCACTAGAGTTGAATACCCTAGTGGTTATTATAATCTCTTATTGACTAATTGTCAAGTTTTATTTTTGTGCCAGACGCTTAAAAATACGCTCGGCCAATTGCTCTGCAATCTCGTCACGCTGTGTTTTCTTTTCAGCAGCACCAGAGAGACGTTCCATAACCCGTTGGGCAACTTCAGCAACAATGTCTTCAGTCACATCACCTTCGGAAGTAACTCCTTTGATGCCTACCCCACCACGGCTGTGGCGATCTCGCATACGGTCGCGTGCTTTTGCGCCGGCTGACTTGCGACGTGGCTCTTCGTCGTCGTCTTCCTTTCTATCGTCGGCTCTCTTTTCAGCAGCATCGCCTTCGCTTGTAACACCTTTGACACCCATACCGCGTCGACTATGACGGTCGCGCATGCGGTCGCGGGCTTTGGCGCCTGCGGATTGACGGCGAGGTTTTTCCTCTTCGTCGTCTTCATCGGCCTTGGGACGTGCCTTCTCTGCGGCACCTTCTTCGTACATGTCCATAGCGCCAGGAGCTTCCTCTTCTTCTGCGCCCATTTCCATGTCCATTTCCATATCCATGCCGTCATCATCCATCTCGATGGCTTCAACGTCTTCGATTTCCTCACCTCCTTCGTCGCCATCAAGAGACATATCAACACCGTGCTCTTCAGCCCAGTCTTGAACTGCCTGCAATAAACTTAAAACGAGATCTTCTTCACCACCTCCCTCTTCAGGGGGCATCTCATCGTCCATTGCATCATCCATTGCATCCATGGGAGGTTCAGGATCCATTTCCAATTCTCCACCCATTTCCATTTCTTCTTCATCTTGTTCGGTGGTAAGACCGACTTCGCTATTGCTGATATATGTCTCAGCGAGAGGGTCTAAATTTGCCAGTTTCATAAACTGACGAATCTCACCTTCAGACAATAAAGTTTTACGAGCCATGTAACTTCTCCTCAATTCATTAGATTGAACTCAAAAATAAATAGTTGACATTTTTAATAAATGCCTAAAAAAACATATTTGTTCTACGCGTTAGTTTCTTTAACTTAATTAGTGCGGCCGTTTCGATTTGTTTTATTCTCGCAAAAGAAAGTCCCATTCTCTCGGCTATCTGCCGTAAGGTCATTGGTCCGTTTTCATAAATAGAAATAAATGTGCAATTATATTCCTCTTCATAATCGATCCAATATCTGCAATCCTGTACAGGACAGCTTGTCTTTAATTGTTTGCATTTACGCGAACATTCTCTTAATCCATCTTTCATAAGTCGGGGTGCTCCTGCTCTAAAAGATCGAATATATTCTCCCTTTCCCGGTCAGACAGCCCTAAGCTTTCCAATTGCTTTTCGCCTTTTTCTTTTAGCCTCTTTGATTTAGCTTGTCTTGTTTTAGAGTTTTCACTAACTTCGTTTATATAAGAGGCAATCCTATCGTCTCCATCAATGTAGCCACTTATCAAGTGGCGAAAAAAACTAGCCTGGGATATTTTATCGTGACGTAGACGTATAACAAGTTGCGCATGGCGATGATCTGTATCAGTAAAGACGATACGTTTGGTGTTTTTACCGTAGGTCGGACTGTCAGACATTACCACGTCCTTGTGCTTATGTGAGTCTTTGACTCTGCTAAGCCGGAAGTTGTTTGTTCAATAAACTTTGCTTTTGCTTGTAGTTCTAACAGAGAGCGCGAACCAGAATAGGAAAACCCTGAGCGGATTCCTTTTTCTATGTCATTCAATATGTTCTCCACCGGACCGGAATAAGGCACGCGTGAACTAACTCCCTCAAAAGAAGAATAACGACCACGCCAATTCAATTGCGCCTCTTTGCTAGCCATGCCTCGGTAGACCTTCCAACGCAGCCCCTTTTCATAGAACAGCTCTCCAGGTGATTCAGTAGCGCCGGCAAGAAGCGACCCACACATTACAGCGTCTGCCCCAGCGGCCAAAGCTTTTACCATATCGCCAGAGTTTTTTATACCTCCATCAGCAATAATCTTAACATCGCGGTCGGTTTGAGAGCATTCCATAATTGTTTGTAAACCTGGGATACCGTGACCTGTTTGTACGCGTGTTGAACATATAGAACCGCCGCCAATATTGCAACGCACACTATCGGCGCCCCAATCAGCTAAATCATTAACACCTTCCAAGGTGGCAACGTTGCCGGCCATAATGTGATAATCATCTCCCACCAAATAACGCAACTCTTTAAGAGCCTGTTTCATTAATAAGTGGTGACCATGGGCAACGTCAACACAAATAAAACTAGCGCCTGCCTCATACATGGACTTTGCTCGCTGCATATAATCATCAGTGATACCAATAGCCGCACCAACAATGGCGCTTTTGTTCTTTTTAATTGTTTTTTGAACGTGTGCAGCTTGTGTTTCTATATCATTGTAGCGGTGTATGATCGCACATGCGCCAGCTTTATGCATTGCCTTGGCCATAAAATATTCTGACACGGTGTCCATTGGGGATGCAATGATAGGGAGTGAAAGTTTAACGCCCTTGCCTAAATCTGTGTCAATGTTGATTTCTGAACGGGACGTAATGTCCGAGTATTGTGGTATAAGCAATACATCGTCGTAGGCATATGTTTTTTTAATCTCCACTTTCTTCTTCCTTCTGCTTTCTCTTTCTTTGTGACGCTTGCTTTTTCTTTGCTGCTTCGACTATTTTTTGGGTTTTGTTGGCTGATCTCAAAGTGGCCGATCTTTCCTCTGTTAGCTGCGCTGTCTTTTCAACCAGCGGTAGCGTTTGAGAAATCAAGACGTCCAGTTTCTCTACCAAAATAGAAAACCTTTGAGCCTCTGGCAGCAATAGCGATTTATTGGCATCACTCGTTGTAACCGATTTTCCGAAATAATTTTCTAGCACTACAGCTGAGTTTTCATTAGTAAATAAGTCCTGTATTGAATTCACTAATTCATCAACAGTGTTGGCATCTGGTTCTAATTTAGCACTTCCATCTAAGATCGACTCTGCTCTTCCATACGCCTCCATCGCTTGTGAACGCATGCGCAGGAGTGCGGCTTCATAAAATTTTCTATTCATAACTCATTTTTCCTTCAATAAAATTTTTAATTGCGGTCGGGGCATACCAAGTTAATTCATTTGGATTAGTCGGCTCGGACATGACACGTACGTGCGATGTAGGCGGATCTATATCAATCATTATAAGAGTAGGCACCCCCTTAAACCCAAGACGAGCTTCAAAAGCGGGCTCATCATCAATATTAAATGCAAAAAAGTGTGTGTCCGGGTACTGTTCCGCTAACTCTTTATATGCATTTTGCAAATTATGACAAAAAGTACAACCGTTAGAATAAAACTTAACTACACATTTTGCCTTTTCGCGTGCACGTCCCGTTACCAAAGCCTCTAGTGCTCTGGTGCTAATTCGTTCAACTTTCATTTTTTCTCCTCTAAATATGCTTTAGCTACCTTCTGCGCCATGTCCCAACATTCGGGACAATATAGTCGCACGGGAGGGTCTTTATCCTCTCTTACGACCACGTTCCATGATTCTACCATTTCTCTGTTTGTCTTGTCAAATGGTTTTTCGCATGCCAAGCACTCTTGTTCCAGTTTTTCAAACAGGAAAATTTTTTCCGAAAGATTTCGCTCGGCGTCTGATAACTTCTTTAACTCTTTCTCTCTTGCTCGGCGCTGCTTTCTGTTCATCTCTGAAGTGCTCCCATGACCGGCGGGCTGCCGACGGCCCATGTAGGATGCTTTCTGAAAACAACCACTGCTGATGGGAAGGGCGCGCTATTTTCGCTATCTCCAAACTTCAGCCTTCCTTTGACAAAATACACATACTCAGCTTTCATGACATAATCGTGCCAATAACGCGTATCGGTGCGCGCGGGGATAAGCATGACCACCTTTGTGCCTTGGCTCTTTTCTGCTTCCTCGTATCCTTTCTTGATCCACTTCTCGATTCCGCGACCGTAAGGGGGATTGACAAAGACAGTGTGCCCCTCCCAGCTTTTACTCAGTCCGTCTTCAGCGGGACTATAAAAATTTGCGCACTTTGTATTAAAAGGTGTCGCACATGCATCTAAATCAAATGGTCCAAAGCGCCAATCTAGTTTTTCAAAAAAATCCTTTGGTGTGGCCCAATCTTCAGACTTGCTTGAAAACATGACCTTTTGTGTTTCTTTGTTCATGTTTTGCTATCCGTGCCTGAAATAAGGTTGTAGTTGTTAACTACCTCATCAATGTCAACTTTACCTTTAAAGAGCCTGTAAGCCTTTACAGCGGCTCGCAACTCATCTGTGTCGAGCCATCCATTCTCTCGGAACTCCGTGCGCAATTCGCGCTTCTGTTCCTTGTATGGCTCCATTGCTTCTTCAATTGCGCTAAGAGAGCGAATATACTCCTTAACATATCTCTTCTTTTCTTCATTCGTGTTTGCCACGATATACCTCCTTGGTTCTATATTAATATAACAAATAACACACTGCGTGTCAACATAATTTTAAGAAATTTCAATTCCGCGTGTTTGTTTTATGTAGCTAATAACCAATAGTCGCCTCTGCTCGTCAGTCTCGCACATCGCGTATTGATAGCCATAAGTTGAGTGCTTAAGAGACATTTCGTGTTGCACTGCTTTCGTTTCTGCGCGCATCCATTCTATCTGTTCTTCATAGTTTGTGGGTATTTCAATCTTTAATCGCTGTGCATAATCAAGCAAAATAAAGTAATGGCGAGTCTCTAGCGCTCTCTTGGCTTTATTAAACATGGAGATTTTCTCTTGTCTTTCTTCGATTGAGATATCTTTAGGAAACTTGTCTGGATGTAAGAACACAATTATTTTTTTGAAGAGTTTGTGAAAGATTTTATATATTTCAGAATCTTTCGTAGAATCTTGCAAATTTTCTGCGAACTCGATAGTCTCGTCAAAACTTTCGGTCGGCTCTCTTATGGCTAATGGACCAGGGGGAGGCTTGGGTCCCCCTCGCCATTGTTTGGTCGATGGCGGGGTGCTTGGGCTTATTTTCACATTATTTTCTCGACACATTTCTTCATAATGACTTTGAAACACAGGAGCAGCATCCTCGCAAATTTGCATACAAAGATCAAGCTCTTGATATAGGAATCTTAACTCATTAACAACTTTTTGCCACCTGTACTTCGATAGTCCCACTCTTCTGTTCCTCTTGTATACCTAGTGAACGAAGAATATCATCTACTCAAATTCAAAGTTAACGCGGGCACGAATCTTAAGTGCTGGAATGTATGCGTGATTTGCTAAGTTATGTTTAATGCACTCATCTGCTTCTAGAAACCAGTCTGCATGTCCTTTTTCGTGAATGATTTCTAAAAAATAATCTTTATGTTTTCCACAGTTTTCGGCCATCATCTGATAAACTTTTTTGTTTAGTCTTTCTGTCTCTTCGGCTGACGATTTAATTTCCTCCACTTTTCCCCAGTTCATTGAGCTTACATCATGTATCATCACTGTCGCGTCAGGATCAACATATCGATGACCCTCCTCACCGAAGCTAAATAAGATTGCTCCGCAAGACATAGCCTTTCCTTGAACAATGGTGGCCACGGGAATTCGTGAATTTTTAATATCAGATATCATTGACATCAAGCTGTACACCTGCCCTCCGTAGCTATCAATAATAACTGGAAGTATCGGTTGTCCTGTGTTTTGCGCTCTAGAGACAGCGCCAGAAAATTCTTTAGCCGATGCTTCGTCAAATTTACGGACTCGTATAACAACAGGAAGTCCGTCAATCAATTCTTTGTCCTTCAAAAGAGGACTAAAAGTTTTAATAACATTCATATCTTTAATTAGCCCAATAATCTAAAAGTTTTACCAATTGCGTAAGTAGAAAATCCCCACTGCTCATCATATTTTAGTTTTGCCATGTAAGGTCGATTCAAAAATATGCGATCTTTGTCAGGTTTAACGCCCCAACAGCGAATTCTTGTGGCCTCATTATTAGAGTCAATAGTTTCTACAATCCAATAAGTTTTTCCATTTTTAGTTTTCTTAGGGGTGATCTTTCTCGGAATAAACCAGCAAACCTGTAGCTGGGGGTCAAACTCAGAGATAGGTGGAATATATTTCTCTTGTAGTTTTTCGATTGTTTCATTCTTAATCACTAAGTTAATGGGAAAGACACCTGTCAAGTCGGTCTTGAATTGGATGATCTCTTCTTCGCTGAAATCGCCTTCAGGGCGATAGAGATCTAAATTCTCACCAAACTTCTTGAGGTTCTTAGGTCGGTCCACAACACATGCAGACCAAAAATGTTTACGACCTGTAAAGCGGTCATCAACAATATCGTCTAGCGCTCCACCACGACACAAAGCATCCAAAGCTTTCTTATTGAGCTTACTGTACACCACGTCTTCACGAAACAATAAATCTTCTGCATTGCTGAATGGTCGATGAGATAGTATTTGTTCAATAGCCGACATCCCTAGTCCTTTGATAGAGGTCAACGGTTGGATTAGGGTTGCTCCATCATCGCTAATCTCCCAAACGGTCCCTGATTTGTTTACATGAAGTGGCGCAATCTTAAACCCATACTTCTTAGCAATGTTGATTGCTTTTTCTTTTCTAGTCTCAGGCTCCTTGTCCAAGAAAGCTGCCATCCACTCTGCTGGATAGTAGTTCCATAGCCATGCGCACTGAAAAGAGATAATAGAATAACTCACTGCATGTGATTTGTTGAAGCCATACCCTGAGAAGAATTCGAACTTATCCCATAACGCCTGGGCCTCGTCGTATCCGATGTTCTTCTCGGCGCAGCCGTTGACGAACTTAACACGCAGTTTTTCTTTAACTGACCCCTTTCCTGTTCCTTTCTTGGTCAAGACCTTTCGCAACAAGTTTCCTTCATCAAGGGTCAGTCCTCCTAGCTTATGCGCAAGCAATGCGATCTGTTCCTGAAAAATAAGGAACCCAAATGTCTCCTCGGTAATTTCTCGCGCTTCTTCTGAAAGATAGGAAATCCGATGCGGGTACCCCTTTGCTTCAACATAGTCAGTATCGACGCCTGCCGATAGTGGTCCGGGTCGGAAGATTGATGTGATAGCCGACAAGTCAATAATGTTGCGCGGCTTTGCTCTCGTGCAGAAGCTTTGCGCTCCTTGTTCTGTGAACTGAAATACTCCTGCCCATTTCCCAGGGTGAAAAATATTCTCATACACCTCCTGGTCCTCTAAGTTTAACGCATCTGGGTGCAAGTGCTTCATGTAGTAATCTCGCACATGCGCAAACGTTGGTTCCTCGACACCGTGATGACGCCGCAGAATATGTTCGATGCACCCCTCCATCATCTTGAGAGTCGAGAGTCCAAGCAAGTCAAACTTAATGAACCCCATTGGCTCCAAGTGTCGAACGTTCTGTCCCTCGGCCCATGGCGCTTGCCTGACTCCTCCTGAGTTAATCAATGGCATATTTGAATCTAAGTTCTCGGCAATCACAACCCCACCAGCATGGCGCGAGCATGATCGCACTTGTCCCACAAGACCCTCAACGTGAGCCTTAACCGCCGGATACTTGGCGAGATATTTTTGAAGGGATGGAGAGTAGTCCATAACTTCTTCCCACGTCGGAGCGTACACACCAGCCTTGATACCGTGCTTTCTTTTAGCCTCGGGAGTTGCCTCGCGAATCATCACTGATGTGACAGTATTAGCCTCGGTAAACGGAATGTTGTAAAGCTTGGAGATGTCCTTAATCAGTGAGCGAAGTTGTAGTGTATTCCAGTTAGAGATTGGCGCAACACAATCTTCACCCCACATCTCGACAAGCTTTTCTTTCAAAGCCATGCTATCTGACACATCATAGTCAATATCAGGATAGTCGGTGGCATCTGAGCGCAGGAAGCGAGAGAACAGCAGATTGTATTTGATTGGATCAATCTGCGTGATGTTTAGCGCGTAAGCGACAAGTGAACCAGCGGCAGAGCCGCGTCCTGGCCCTGTCAACATCATCTCGGTTGCAACGTCAGCAATAGATTTCATTGTCAAGAAATACTTAGAGAACCCACGATCATCAATAACATTTAACTCATGTCGTAGTCGATCAGTGTACTCTTTGTTCTTGTGAAGTCCTCGCTCCTTCAACCCCTCTAAAGCAAACTGCACAAGCGCCTGTGTAGCGGTGTAACCAGCTGGCACAACGAATTCGGGTAGGCGAACTGTATTGTCGGGCAGGAAAGACTCGATTCGGTCGTGCGCGATTCGATATGTCTCCTCAATACTTTTCAAGACTACAGTGTCATCGTATTCAAACCCCGTGGACTCAGAATACTCCTTGTAGCTTTCCCAGATTTGATCACCATTCTTCGGATATAATTCATATCCGATCTCCTCCACTCCAGCGGGAAGTTGTGACTCTTCCTCGGCCCAAGACGGCTTTCCCTTGCCAAGCCAACCCAAGCGTTTATACAATTCACGATCCTTCCACGCGTCAGGATTGGGATAGTGACTGTCAGCGGTGGTGATCACTCCAACGCCAAACTCCTGTGCGACTGTAATGACATGCTGATTAAGTTCGTGCTGTTCTGGAATATTGTTCCATTGCACCTCTGCATACCATCTGTCGCCAAAAATATCAACCATGCGCTCGGTGGTTTCGCGCATTGCGTCGAGAACAGCTTCTTTGCTTTCTTCTCGGTTTTCCCAATAATTTCCAGCATATACGCCACCAAGACAAGCACTGGAGGCGATAATGCCTTCGTTGTACTTCTTCAATAGTGCATAATCAATGCGAGGATATCGGTAAAAGTTCTCAGCTTTGTATGACTCAGAAACCAGCTTGAAGAGGTTGTTGAGCCCTGTCTGGTTCTGTGCCAATAACACTAGGTGTCGGCGGCGACGAAGAATGTCCTGAGTCTTCTTGCTCGCTCCCTCGTCTTCCACAGTTGCACCGGATGCCTTGTCAGCCTTGGCCGAACGGGCGCGTTTCTTATCTTCCATGGCGCGATTGTATTCTTCACGCCATTCTTCGATTGAGGGAATGAAATATGCCTCACATCCAAAAATTGGCTTAAAATCTCGACCTTCAGCTTGCATCTTCTTGGCATGCAAAACCTGATATGCTAGCCCGTTCATGTT
>MDSZ01146255.1_pt1 | contig 11895 bp, 10 predicted proteins | sample 811201 | NCBI WGS metagenome assembly MDSZ01 (sample SAMN05326647, study PRJNA326480) | marine metagenome | isolation source: seawater | place: Indian Ocean: North | collected 2010 | reverse complement strand
TATTTCGTGGTTTCAATAAAGAAATTAACTTTTAATTATCTACTACCAGATATTATAGAGTACTGCTCATTCATTCCTGATAAATTTAAATCAGAAAAAACAGCAGTAAATAAAGCACTGCACAAAATCAGTGTTCCTGTAACTATACTTGCTTTTATACTAGTTGCAGCTGCTCCTATTTTATCTACAGGCTTACTTGCCGGATCAATGTTTATGCATATGATAGGACATTTAGCTGAAGGCATAATAAACTCTTAATTTTATATTGAATTTGTACTCTTTAATGTAGTAAATTACTGCATGAAAGGAAGATATAATTATAAAGCAATCTGTGTTAAAGTAATTAGCGGGGATACTATCTCTGCTATGGTTGATCTTGGATTTGATGTATGGATCAGCGTTAATGTACGATTATTTGGTATAGCTGCTCCCGACTTTAGATCCAAAAATATTGAAGATAGGAAAAAAGCTATGAAATCTAAGAAAAAATTAGAAGATATATTGACTAATAAGGAATTTTTACTGAGGTCTATGGATGTCGGTAAGAATAAAAGATGTCTAGCTGAAATAATAGTCGATGATGTAAATGTAAATGAACTATTAATAAAAAAAGGTTATGCTCGTGTTTTCCTTTCAAAATGAGCAAGCATTACAATATTACCAAACAACAAATAGTACTTGTTGATGGAACTCCTATATATTTACAAAGTATTAAAGTAGAAACAATTGGTAATAATTTTACCGGTTTACACTTGCACCACTGCTCCCTTCCTGTGGATACTGCTCATATTAAACTATTTGAGATACTGTCTCCAACCGACGAAGATCATTTCATTTACTATCAAAAATTTATAGAATGTTCTGTAAGAGCCTCTTCTTCTCAGTTAGAGTTATTTATACAAAACTTATCTGATTTTGACATAGTAGCTAGATCTCATAAATTTGAAATGACCGACGATCCGAAAATTTATTCAAGATACCTTTTAGAATTTCTTTAAATTTTTATATAGTATATACATATATATAATATATACTAGTAATAATATATATTACAAGTAAATTATAATTACTTAGTACCAACTTAGTCATAATTAATTTTAATAAGTTATTATAATATCTTGTTTTAAAAAAAAGTACTTGCTTTGGCTTTCTTTCTTTTATTAAATTAGACTCTAAGAAAAGGAGGTAAGTTGTGAGTTTAAATGATCCTAACCAACATAGAGAGAACAAAGTTATTTTTACTAGGAAAGATTTTCCAGATTCTATTGATCCGGATAAATTTGATAAGATCCTAGACAAAGGACTTATAACTGGAGGGGGTTTAAAGGGGAGAAAAGGTGAAGATAGAGCCTGGATGATAGATTGCAGGCGGGCTTTTGCTTCTACAGAAAACTTACAAACTATTTCAGATTACTTCGTAGACATTCTTGATAAGAGTAATATAAATCAGGTTGTTGTAAAAGGATACGGAGGTTACTTACTAGCAGGTTCTACCATAATAAATTCTTATACTCCAATTACAGGAGGAATAATTAGAGAAGAAAGAAAAAAGCACGATATGAAGAATATAATTGAAGGAGACTTAAATCCCTCTCAACCTATTCTTCTTATGGATGATATTTTAAACTCAGGCAAATCTATTGTTTCAGCAATTAAAGTTTTAAAAGAAAACGGATGGAAGCCAAAAGATATACATTGTGGTGTTGCTATAACCTTTCTATGGGGAATGGGAGTATTAAAAATAAGTCAACAAGGTGTGCAGAATATACACCAAGGAGTGGGGTTAAAAATATCATGAATAAAATAATAGCAGAATATATATGGGTTGATGGAGTAGAGCCTACACCATCATTAAGAAGTAAAATAAAAGTACTTAACAACTTAGAAAATTTTCCAAAAGTATTTCCTTGCAAAGCCGATCAATTAAATTTACCTATGTGGGGATTTGATGGATCTTCAACGCAGCAAGCTGAAGGTAAAGATTCTGATTGTGTTTTAAAACCAGTTAGAGTGTATAGGGATGTTACTCGTGAAAATGGAATATTAGTCTTATGCGAAGTACTGCTTCCTGATGGGTCAGTGCATCCATCCAACACTAGACATGCTCTGGAAAAAGAGCAAATAAACTTTATTAGCCAAAAACCGCTAGTGGGGATTGAACAAGAGTATACTATTTATCAAAACGATAAACCATTAGGCTGGCCATTAGAGGGAGAACCAGCTCCACAGGGAGACTACTACTGTGGAAGAAATGCAGGAGAAGACTTAATGCATGAGCATCTTTCTGTATGCTTAGAAGCTGGAGTTGGAATAGCTGGGACTAATGCAGAAGTTATGCTAGGTCAGTGGGAATACCAAGTAGGAGCTAATGATCCTTTAAGAGTTTCAGATGATTTATGGATTGCTAGATGGCTACTAGAAAAGATTTCTCAAAACTTTGGGTACACTATTTCTTTAGACCCCAAGCCAGTAGATGGAGATTGGAACGGAGCTGGTTGTCATACTAACTTTTCCACAGAAGCTATGAGGAGTGACAATGGGGATTTAGTTATCCATAAGGCAATCAAAAAATTAGAAGAAAAACATGAAGAGCATATCGCAATTTATGGAGAAAATAATAATAAAAGATTAACAGGTGATCATGAAACTTGTGATATAAACACTTTTAAGTGGGGAGTTTCTGACAGAGGAGCATCCGTAAGAATTCCTTGGCAAGTTTCTGTAGATGGCAAAGGTTATCTTGAAGACAGAAGACCTGCCTCTAATATAGATCCATATTTAGTATGTAAAAAACTGCTAACTACTATATGTAGCTAGCAGTATTCGCTTTTTGTTATAATTGGAGAGTTAGTTGACATATCTTCTGTAGTTATTCAATAGTTTCGAAATTAACCTCGGATTAATTGAAAATAAACATAAATTTATGACTAATATAGGAGATTAATAATATGATGTCATTTAAAGATGGAAAATCTATGTTTAAGTCCAAAACTTTTTGGGCTTCTGTAATAGGTTTTGTTATTGGTGGATGCGAAGCTGTAGGTATAGCTGTTCCACCTTACGCTCTTGAGATGTTAATGGCCTTTGGCCTATATGGCTTAAGAGACGCAGTAGCAAAATAGTTTTATCATATAATAGTTTAGGCAGTTTCTTTGAACTTCCTTTCTTTGCTGCCTAAGCTATTGCCTCCCGTGTAGTGGTGATAAAGGGCTGTTAATTCAGCCCTTTTCACTGTGACATAACTCAAGTGTATACAATTTATATTTAGCTCTAATTTACTACGATAAATATAGCGAGATATCAGACATATTAAAATTTTAATAAACGGAGAATTTACTCATGGCATGGAAAAAAATTATAGTCGGAAGTGAAGCAGTAACCGGTGCACTACTTCCAGGCGATCTAACGAGTAATGGGGATTCAGCAGTAGCCGGCTCAGTACTTTCAGTACAAGGAAGTGGTAGCGGCATTACCTGGGTACCAGATGAAACCTATACTCACCCAACACACGTTATAAATGGGGGAAACCCAGTAACAGCAAACGCATCAGGTACCGGGGCTGAAATACTAAACAGTATTGCTTTTAACTTAGAAACAGACGGACTTGGACACGTAACTGATGCCTCTGCATCAGCTGGTATGAGAACACTAACTCTGGCAAATCTTGGATATACTGGACATCCTGACGCTAATAATTACTCTCACCCAATACACCCTGGTGACGATATAGATATAGATGAATCTACTACTGGCGCAGAAGTTATATCAGGATTAACTATAGCATTAGAATCGGATACTCTTGGTCACGTTACACATGCAGAAGGATCAGCTTCAAAAAGAACAATGACTTTAGCCCATTTGGGATATACTGGATCACCTAGTGCGGATGCTTACTCAAGCTGGGAGTTGGAGATTAATGGAACAGCAGCTCAAACAGTAAATTCACAAAATACACTCGATCTTGTAGGAGGAAGTAATATCACATTTTCTAGTCAGTACTCAAACGATAGGATTGAAGTGGAAGTGAATGCCGCAGCAGATTATGTAGGACATATTCAAACAGTAGAAGCTGGATTAGGAATGGATTTTACTACTATGAATTCTAGTAATCCAAATGGAGAAATTAGCCTTGGAACTCCAAGTACAATATCAGCGACAACTGACAACCAATTCCAAGTTGGAGAAGACGGAGCAGTATCTAGTGATCCAGCTACAGCTACTTCTCACAATCACAGAGTATTAGCTTATAGTGATGGTACAAGTAACTTTGGAAATCTACTTAAAAGTGACGATGCCGGTGGATTAAAATTAACTAATTTACAGGTAACTAACTCTTTAACAGTAGATGGTACTGAAATTGTTCTTGGATCAGACAACCTAACTATTGAAGATGCAGAAGTACAAATTAACTGGGATCCTGCTCTTAATGCAGGTGCAGGGGGTTATGGAAATAATAACTCTGCAATTATATTTGGACATCCCACAGCAGCATCGGGTGGTAAAATTATTAATACACCAACCTACGTATCAATCACAGATATACCAGCTGGAGAAGTTGCAACTGGCGGTGGTACAGTTGCACCAGGTAATGCTAAGAAGGTTCTTATGGGTGACTTAACCGCATTAGAGATTAGTTGTGAGAAAGTCCAAGCTGTTGGAGATATTAATACAGCTGGTGCTCTTAAAATAGATAAATATGCGGAGTTTGCGTCATCTAGCGCTCCTACAGCTGAGACTGGTAGATTATATTTTGATGGCTCAGACTATTGGGTTAATATTTAATAGGGGGACATAAGAATGGCTTGGAAAAAAGTATTATCAACGTCAAATGGAACTCAGACCCTTAGGCCTGTAGATATGCAGCCTAGGTATTTTAATGACCCCAATGACTCAGCAACTGATGGTATTTACGGAGGATTTTGTACAGGTGGCGACAGTATTGGAGATGAGACTAGAGCAGAATGTCTTGCACTAGGCGGCCCTGCTAAATGGGTACAGGGTAAAGTTTTAAAAACTTATCTTGATGGAGCTGTTTATCAGACTAGATGGGAAAAAGATTATAAATTTGATACGCAACTTTGGAACGGATCTAACATAGTAGATTTTGATCCACATAACCAAAGTCAAGATACGCCTCAAAACGATATACTAAACGGAAATACAAACATTGGAGCAACAGGCAGCGCACATACTATAAGTCATACAGGTACTAATGCTCAGGTCCTACGATCTTTTAACTTAAACTTAGATATAGACCCTTTTGGTCACCCAATACTTTGGAATGTATCTGAAACTCATGAAAATTTATTAATGTCGGATTTGGGGTACGAGGGAGTACCTGATGCAGACAAATTTGTGCATGATGCTGGAACTTCCTTAGCTGGAACTACCCAAGGATTTACAGCAGCCGAATTAGCAGACAACGAAGCGATAGATAGTATTTCATGGACAGTAAATACAAATGCAGGAGGTGCTGGGGCATCAACTGGTGGATCTATAGAGGCAGGAAGTGTAGAAGCTACTATAACGAAAAGAACGTATTTATTAGAAGATTTTGGATATAATTCTGGCACATGTTCAGGAAGTACAAATGATAACGCATACAGTTCTAATTATAACAATGGTACTGCGGGAGATCCTGCAGGATGTAAAGCAGCTGGCGGAGATTGGACTATACTAGGCAATGCTGATAGGTATGACTACTGGGTACTTAAGCACTCTAATAAAATAGATGGAGTAGAAGGGGACGAAACAACATATAGAATAGGGCATAGAGAAGAAGGAGAACAAGGCGGTGGAGATAGTACCGCAGCTTGGGCTTCTGGAGTAGACTTTAAAAACGGTACTTCTCCATCTAATGGCTCTGTAACTATTTCTCCTCCAGCCCAGCCAGGGCTGGCAGGACAGCATACAATGGTCATAAATGCAGATTTAGGAACAGCAGATAGGGTTAATCAAATAAGGTATGCTAATGGAACTAGTATAGTTGGATCTTTTGATCCCGCTGAAGGAGAAGGTGATTATATGGGTTCTTTTGGATATGTAGGTTTGACCTTAGATCCATCAACCGGTGATTATGTAGACAATGGTTCTATATATGGTACCATAAATCTGAGTCCTCAGGACAACTACACTATAGCACATGAAGCGGGCGGAGGTGTCTCTGCAAATAGTAGTGGATTTATGAACCCATCTATTGGATCTCATAGACACGTGATTAGAGCTGAATTCGACCATACTGTAAACGCAAATCAGGGACAGCTATTAAGAACTTCTAAATTCTCTTTTGATGGAGGCAGTGTTATAGATGGAGTTTTAAAATTAGAAGACTTAGAATTAACTGGAAACTTAATTGCTGCAGGAGCTATCGGAACAGAATTAACAGGAGAGACCCAGATTCAAGACAGTGCAGTGGCAATTAATAATGTAGTTGATGTTAATGGAGAAATATCAGATTGGGATGAGTCTAATTCTGCATGGATACTTGGTCATGCTACTGCTGCTAGTGGATTAATATTAGAGAATGAATTAGACAGTCAAGGTACAGGTGAATCAAGAATAGAATTTAGACAAGCTGATGGATCTAGGGCTTTAAAAAATGTCCATATGGGCGATGTACACATTATGAATCCTGGAGCCGCTATAGGAACCGGTACAGGGAATGCAACTGGAATCTTGTATGCTAATGGCACCGGAGGTGGTATCGCAGACGCTAATATAATTGCTTGCAGTTCAACTGCAGAAGATTCTGTAACAGCAGAGAATGCTATTGTAGGCAATGGAATGAGATTAGGAATGTACACAACTACTTCCGCAAGTAACTTAGCTGGTCTTCCAGCAGAGCCTGCACAGGGGGATTCTAGACTACTTGTTGCAGAATTAGGCTCAGGAGGAGATAAAGAGTTATTCTTTGGAATTTACCAGTCTAATAATATAGAGTAATTATGGAACTCTGTAAGATGGAGCCATATAAATATTTAAGTATTTTTAAGAAAAGGAGGACATTCTAGAAATGCCATGGAAAAAAGTTTTAAATGAGGGACACATAGGAATAGACTTTCCTAGTTTTTCCCACTCACATGAAACGGGACTGCAGCCTTCTGAGTTCACTAATAATTCTGCAGGAGATTCATTTGACTATTCAGGTACTGAGTATGCTCTTGCTAATCTGATCACAGGAATGGCAGGTTATACTCTTAATGATAATGGCATGGGATATATTCCCGGCAGAGTAATATCTTTATTTACTGGAACTCAATGGCAATACGCAAACAATCTACCTACACATGCTAATAAGGTGTTAGGTATTTACCTTGGTAATGATCCCGATGCAAATCAAATTAAAATTTTAACAGAAGGGTATATAGCCCTTCCTTCTAGCATAGTAGACCCTTCTGTAGAGGATGCAATGACCGGAGGTAAGGTTATTTATTTATCTCCAGAAAATGGATTAATAAGTAGTATACCCAACCCATCAGCTAGCAGAATACTTAGACAATTAGGATACTGCCTTAAATACACTGCAGGTGTTGGTGGAGTTTTTTACTTTAAACCTGAGAGCGTATATATTCAAACAAGGCCATAGGAGGTTGTAATGATTTCACCATGGCGAATAGCTAGTAATCAATCAACAGGATGGGTAAATACAGCAGGAGCTGTACAAATATCTAATCAAGCTTCTTTACTAAGTAATACTGAAAGTAGTGTATGGCCTCCATCGTGGTTTAATCCTTATCTGGGATCAGAAGGAGATTATTTTACCATAGGAGGAATAGATTGGTCAGATCTTCCAAATAATATACATATTCATGGTGTAGAAATTAAGTATATACATCAATCTTTTACAATGGGAAACATAGGTAATACCGCTTATGGTCCTGCTAGACATGCATTTTCAGTGTCAAAAAATTGCCCAACACAGGCTGATGCAGATCTTGATGGCTCTGCTACATTTGGAGAAGAAATTGAAATTAATTTATCCTATGACCATCTAAATGGCTATCAACAGTTTCCTGGACCTCTATATAATGACGTTGGTCAGGCTTATGACGCTTCTCCTCAATATACTGAATTAGATACCGAAACATTCTGTGGACTAGGTTGTTCTAGGTCACAAGGGATAGGACAAAATCCAACTGGTACCGCCGGAAAGGAACGAAGTGCTATATATTTTATTGGAGGTCCTTCTCATTCCTGGTTTAATGGTTTAGCAGGTGCAACTGACGGAAGACTTTTTACAAAAGATGATTTAAATAGTCTTGCTTTTAGAATAAAGCTTGCCAAACGTGCAGCTAGTTGGTCATACTTTAATGATTTAATAGGAGCTATTTTATTTAGAGTACATTACACTGAATTAGAAAAAAGCTTATCTTCGATAAATATTCCTCTTGAAAGCAGTTATGTAAACTCTTTTACACTTTTTAATCAAAAAACACTAAATCCTCCGGAGCATGATTATTATAATCCCGAGCCTTTTCAGGATTATTATAATGGTATTTCTACTTCTCAGATAGAAACTACAGGACTTGCAGACACAGCTGGAGGTTTATCTGTAATAGGGTCTGCGTTTGCAGATGTATCAGATTTTAGTACCGCCGTTTTATATAATTCTAGACTTATGTTAGACATAAATTTAGCTGATCTTTTTAAAGAAAGAAATTTAGTAGGTGCAATAAACGAAATAAGTAGTATAACATTAAATCTAGATATGTATGCTGAGTGGAATCTGTTAGGACCAGGGACACCCACTAATCCGCACAAGGAGGTAATGAATAATCAATTTGAATTTGCAGTAATGAGAGGTACTTGGCCCAAACTTGAAATTAATGAAAATCCAGCATATACAAACTATCCTCAATGGGATGCTTTTTATAATCCAGCATTTGAGCATAATCAAAACAGAAATTGGACTACAGCGTCTGAACTAAATGGTCCTTATGATATGAGTTGTCAGTATCCAAATGAAAGTAACTTCGATACAGGTAACATGTATAAAATTAATATTAATGGTGACTTATTGCACGATCTTATTGCTGACTACTATACGCAATTAGATGCAGGTTTAGAGGATTACTCTTTAAAGCTAGTTCTGTTACCCAGATCTCAATATACGTATACCCATCCTCAGTGGCAGCCTTTTACTGGTGTGTATGATAATCTAGTAGTATTAGATAAAACAAAGAGCTCCATTACACTAGAGTTTGAAGCAAATAGAACACATACTGGCCTAAAAATGTATCCAGGAGCAGAGAGTGTAGATGACATTGAAATTGTAACTCCTATTTCTGGGGGACTGGAAAGCGCTACTACAGACTTAGAAAATGCTGTGGTTAATAGTGCTAGTATTCAAAGAAAAGGATTAGTATGGTCTACAAATTTATTAGCCGATGGTTCAGGACCACAAGGAAGTATTACTTTTAATATCCTGCGCAGTAGTGACAATGCTGGATATATAGCATCTGTAGATAGTGCAAGTGCTCAGTTATGGAGATCAGGAATTGCGGGAGATGATAATGCTTATAATTACAGTATTATTGCACATGATGAAAGTTTGCTAGATTCAGAAATAACTACTCATGCCTCCAATTTATATCCTAGAATAAGTGCTTGGAAGTCGGGGTATCAATCAACTGGTAGTATAGACACAGGACCTGTCGCAGGAAGCCAGGGTCTGAGATTTGCATATACAGAAGCGACTAATAAGCATCATCAGGAGTATTTGCTATGCACCCCAAATATAAGCCTAAAATCTGTTTTAGAAGGGACTGCATTCTTAGAATTTTATGCACATATGTACTCCTTAGACCAGGGAGATATGGGAAGATTATTTGTAGATGTCTCTTATATTAAAGAAGGTACTCCTGGACTACAAGACGGTGTTGTAGATCAGTATTATACTCAACCTATTTATACTTGGGATACTGAAAAGTTAACCAAAAAATCATTAGGATTTGAATCATTAAATGGTATGGCTCCTAGCAACAGCAGTTTTTTATTTGATGAAGAGTCGTATGGAGGCAGAATACAGACTGTTCAAGGTGAGGGCTTTGAAAGAGTATTATGTGATCTCAATCATTTTGTAAATCTTACCCCAGAACTAATAGAAGAGGGAGAAGAGCATCCAATGATAAGAATTCAGTTCAGAGCATATACTAGACCAAGAGAGTCTGGTACCACATCTGTGTCTGGATATTGCATAGACCCTACAGGGGAAAGTAGTTTTTGCTTATATGATCTACCTAACGGAGCATGCTATGTAGGTAAATGGACCGCTAGTTCATGTAATAGTGGTGGAGGAACTTGGTTTCCAATTACTGCAAATATAGCAGGACCTCAAACCGACGAATGGTGGAAATCTGATATTGCCATAGATAGAGTACGAGTTCATGGAGAACTGGAATGGAAGGGGCCCGCTTCGGATCCTTTAGAAAGATTTGAAATACCAATTTCGGGCCATGTTAAGGTTAATTCAGGTGCTCAAACTTTACAAGGGTATGGAACTGACTTTGATAATGAGTTAGAAGTAGGACAAATATTTAGATTGTATTCAGATAAAGATATTGACACAAAAGCGGCAGCGGATAGATGGGAAACTTTTAGAGTAGAGAGTATGACAACGCAGAATGCATTTCAATTTATTTCTTTTTCTGCATACCCCGAACAGGAAGTACCTTGGTATCAAGGAAGTAGTCAAACAAGACTTTCTTTATATCCAGGCACAATACCAGGAGATATTGAATAATGTCAAATCGTATAGATTACAAAAAAATCAAAGGAGAATTATTAAAAAGATCATGCCCAGTAGAAGGCTGTGACTCAGATACTTTAGATTTAGTTAAACTAAAAAGTAAAAAAGGTAGCACTGATTTTATGTATGTTTTTGTACATCCTACTAGTACTCAAATAGAGGCTGGAGGAAGTAGCGTTATAAAAATAAGTCCTAATAGTGAGTTATTTGGAGAAATATCAGAAGAAGAACCAATTGATAATCTGGTTATTGTGTACTGTCATGAATGTGAGTGGGAAGCAAATTTAGTTCCAGTAGGGAATTTAGATCCAATGTGTGTTGACTATACTCCTAATGCCCTTAAAGACACTACATGGAAAGTTAGAAAAGATACATGTTTTTTCTCTGGCAGAACAGCAAAAGGAAAGTTTCTTTCGAAAGACTACGATAACGAAGAAAACAAACTTTTATTAAAAAAATGGTGCAAAGCTCGTGGAATACGGATTGATTTGACATAACTATTTATATATAAACAGCGTACAATATAGGAGAAATTATGGCGAAATATTTACTAGGAATAGGTGTAGGAGAAGATCCAGTTTTTGATGCATCTGCTAAAACTGTTACACTAGACTCAGAATTTGTAGGGAGAACTGAATCTCCTATAGACTTTATTATTAATAACACTACAAATAAATTAATATACAAAAAAGGAAAAACAGGACACGGAGGAACTTGGGATAAAACTAACGCTGTTCTTACTTTAGAGTACGATACTTCAGCAGATGGAAGTGCTGATACAGACACTTTACATGCATGGGTAAATAATAATGATGGAAGAAGAGGAGTAGATTTTGCTTCACAAATGTATGTTGATAATATGATTGCAGCAAATAATGATGAAACAGAAACTAAGTTAGCAGCAGTTGAAGCTAAACTTGAAACAATGAGAACAGAGCAAAATACTAAATTAGATAAATTAGCTGAAATTCCTGATACTGTAATTGTCGAATCTTCAGCAGGCGGACCAGGTAAAGATGTTGTAGTTGCAGATAATAATGGAACAAAAGAACTGCACGTTGTAGATGCAGGAGGAACTCCAGATGTTGCTGGTGGAAGTACAAAAGTTGCTACCGCGGATCTTATAGTTTCTGTTAAAGGTATCGAAG
>MDSZ01048089.1_pt1 | contig 11895 bp, 8 predicted proteins | sample 811201 | NCBI WGS metagenome assembly MDSZ01 (sample SAMN05326647, study PRJNA326480) | marine metagenome | isolation source: seawater | place: Indian Ocean: North | collected 2010 | reverse complement strand
TAAAGGTGAGCTTAACGTGTATGAGGTCCGCATGCGCAGCCATGGTAATATTCGTGTGAGAGGTTGGTATGAAGTGCCTAAAACCGAAGGGCCTCATCCGGTGGTGCTGCGCGTACCGGGATATGGTTCCAATATGAAACCGATTGGCCGCTTTAAAGATATGATTGTCTTTTCTTTTAACCCCCGTGGCCATGGGAACAGCCAGGAGGATATAAAGGGAAAGCCCAGCAACTATTGGATTCGCGGATTAGATAATAAGGAAGGTTACTATTATCAGGGAGCTTATTTGGATTGTGTGCGTGCAGTGGATTTTTTGTGTTCACGAAAAGAGGTGGATTCAAAACGTATTGCAGTAAAAGGTGGCAGTCAGGGTGGCGGTTTGAGTTTCTCTACTGCAGCACTGGATCCGCGTATCAGTCTTTGTGCGCCGCATATTCCTTTCCTTACCAACTGGGATCTTTATTTTAAAACCTCACATTGGCCTGAGATGGATAAATGGATTGAGGGGAAAGAGTCTCGTACCTGGCAAAGCACCCTTAAAACCATGAGCTACTTTGATACCATGAATATGGCTCCGTGGATTAAGTGCCCGGTTTTTATGGGGGTAGGGTTGCAGGATGCGATCTGTCCCCCTGTGACAAATTTTGCAGTCTATAATCACCTGAAAGGAAAAAGACAATATCGCGTGTACCCTTTCAATAAACATAATGTGGATAAGACTTTTCACCCATTGGTTTTCAATTGGATACGAAAACATTTTGGATTAAATCCAATTCAATAAGGGTGAATAATCAACTAAGTGCCTGAACGGGTTAACCTATCTTGACCCCGGTTTTATCTCACCATGAATTATGGCGATTGGAGGAATGATACACACACTTTAAATGTAATTTGACAAGGTCAGCTCTTGGGCCTAAATCTTTTCAGCCTCATGAAGTCTCTTCACCGTTTATTTTTATCTACCCTACTTTTTGCACTTTTCTTCATTGGCGTGGCCAAGCCTCTCGACGTCTTCTTCGGGACGGGCGGTCGCGGGGCCGAGGGCATTTACCATGCTACCTTCAACCCGGCCAACGGAAAGTTCTCTCCCGCCAAGCTGTCTGCCAAGATCGGCTCGCCTGGTTTCCTTGCCTTGCATCCCAACGGCAAGATTCTTTATTCGGTGGGCCGCTGGGAAGGTGGAACAGGTGCCGTCGGTTATCAGATTACCGGTGGAGAGCTCAAGGAATTCACCCGCATGGCATGTCCCGATGGCGGAGGTTGCCATATTGCTGTTCATCCTAGTGGAAAGTTTCTTCTCACCGCCCAATATGGAGGTGGATCGGTTGCCCTCTTCTCGCTCGATTCATCCGGAAAACTGGCCGAACCCACCGTGGTCGAACATGAAGGTGGATCGAAGGTTGTCGAGCGTAGGCAACAATCCCCCCATCCACATTGGACAGGATTTTCCCCAGATGGAAAGTATGCCCTCGTTCCAGATCTCGGGCTCGACCAGATCGTCATTTACAAGGTCGACTCCTCCAAGCCCGCCATCAGCCCGCACGGAGTCGGTCAATCGGTGCCGGGAGGTGGCCCCCGTCATATGCGTTTCTCGACCAATGGAAAATTCATTTACCTGCTCAACGAACTGACGCTTTCGGTAACCACCTTTGCGTGGGATGCGGCCAAAGGAACGGCCAAAACCCTTACCACCGAGCCCGCTCTTAGCGAGCAAGACAAGGATGGCGAGACTTTTAACTCCTCGGCCGAGATCCTCGTCCACCCTAATGGACGCTTTGTCTATTCCTCGAATAGGGGCCACGATAGCGTTACTGTCTACCGAGCCAATGCCCAAAGTGGAAAGCTCAAGGTTGTTCAGGTCCAGCCGGTTCGTGGAGCTTTCCCGAGGAATATCAACCTGACACCTGATGCCACCTGGTTGCTGGCCGCTGGAGCAGACTCCAACACCGTAGCCGCCCACCGGGTCGATCCTAAGACTGGTAAGCTCCTTTACCAGCGGGGTTCAATCGTCAATGTACCTTCACCCATATGCATCCTCTTCGCCAAGTAGTGTCTTAAACAGTGGAAACTGGATTTGAGCTAAACGGTGTAACTGTTTCTTGAAGGCTGCGTTCAGAGCACGAAAATGATTCACCGTATTTTTACCGTATTGTTCACCTTATGGTGTTTGATCACAGGATTATCCGCGCAGGAAATTGAAAAACCCAACGTCCTTTTCATTGCCATTGATGATCTCAATGATTGGGTGGGATTCATGGGGGGTCATCCACAGGTATTGACTCCCCATATGGATGCTCTGGCTAAACGGGGGCGCAATTTTCTTAATGCGCATTGTCCGGTCCCGGTTTGTTCAGCTTCACGGGCGAGCGTTATGTCGGGCGTGGCGGCGACCACCCATGGCAGCTATGAACTGGGGCCGCGCTATGAGCAATTACCGGCTCTTAAGGAGGTGCCGACCCTACAGCGTTATTTTAAAAATCACGGCTACACTACTTTGTCTGGCGGCAAGGTGTTACATCATAATTTTAATGGACGTTTGGCTGAGGACATAGACCAGTCACTCGGTCGCACGCGTAGTCCGCGTCCTAAAAAACCGATGAACCGGCCGGTGAACTGGAGTGGCGCATGGGATTGGGGCGCGTATCCAACGCATGACGCCGAGATGGCGGATATCCAGCTCGCACACAATGTAGCTAAGGCGCTTAAGGAGAATTTTGAGAAACCGTTCTTCATGTCCGTCGGTTTTTTTCGTCCGCACGTTCCACTCTTCGTGCCGGCTAAATGGTTTAATCTGTACGATGCAGGTAAACTCGTGCTGCCTGACAATCCAAAAAGTGATTTGGATGATCTGCCTGAAAATTTTCTTAATATTAACGATTACGCCGTTGCTCCGACTCACACCGAAGTGGTAGTCAGAGGTAAACAGCGTAGCCTGACACACGCCTACCTTGCCTCGGTAAGTTTTGTTGATCACTGTGTCGGTATCGTATTGGATGCTTTGAAATCCAGCTCACACGCGAACAACACGTTGATCGTGTTGTGGAGTGACCACGGGTTTCATTTGGGTGAAAAACAGCACTGGGCAAAGCGTACTTTGTGGGAGGAATCTACGCGTGTACCGTTGCTAATTGCTGGGCCGGGAATTCAACCGGGTAAGCCTTGCAGGGAGCCGGCTAGTTTAATTGATCTTTATCCTACACTGCTCGAGCTTTGTGATTTACCGAAAGCCAAGCATCTTGAAGGCGTATCGCTGGTGCCGCAACTGCGTGATCCTGTAAAGTCTCGAAAACAGCCGGCAATCACCTCGTCATACTTCGGCAATTACTCCGTCCGCAGCCGTGATTGGCGGCTAATTGTTTACGAGGATGGAGCGAAGGAGTTATACGATCACCGTAATGACCCCGATGAATTTCGCAACCTAGCCAATGATCCTCTTCACAAGTTGACTCTCGACAAACTCAGCAAGTGGCTGCCCAATAATGCGGCTCCGGAATTCAAGGCTAAGTCCGAGCGAACCCGCGCCCGCCGGAAATAATCGTTTGGTTGCGCTGATTTCGATTGGAAGCATTTCTAAACCTCACTAACATTTACTGACTCATGAAACGGCCTAAGCGATACGGTGTGGAGCGCCGGGAATTTTTGAAATACATGGCGGCAGTGTCGGCGATTCCTTTCGCCGCCTGCCACACAACGGGGCCGGTGGTAAACCGGCCGCGGTTCGCGGACTATCCTTTCAAGCTCAACGTGGCCTCGGGTGATCCGGAGCCGGATGGAGTTGTGTTATGGACGCGACTGGCGCCCAAACCGCTCGAGGGTGGTGGCATGTCCGCCGAGCCCGTGCGTACCCGCTGGGAAGTGGCCACGGACGAGGCGTTTACAAACATCGTGCGTAAAGGCACTGCGTTAGCCTTGCCTCAGCTGGGGCATTCGGTGCATGTGGAAGTGACCGGGCTCAAGCCGCATCACTGGTATTTTTACCGCTTCCACGCCGGTAACGAGACTAGCCCCATCGGCCGTACTCGCACGGCACCGGCGGCGGATGCGATGCCCGAACGCACGCGGTTTGCCTTCACCTCGTGCCAGCATTATGAGAGCGGTTACTTCAACGGCTATCCGCACATGGCGAAGGAGGACCTCGACCTCATCGTGCATCTCGGTGATTACATTTATGAATATCGCGGTATCGACAATCGGCCGCGCAAACATCTTGGGCCCGAGATTGAAACGCTCGATGAGTATCGCACGCGCTACGCGCAGTATCGGCTGGACGATATGTTGGCGGACGCACACCGACTCTTCCCTTGGCTGGTAACTTGGGATGACCATGAGTTCGATAACAATTATGCCAATCTCGTTTCAGAGGAGGAGGGTATCGCGCCAGAGAAATTTCTCGCCCGCCGTATGAACGCTTATCAGGCCTATTACGAATTTATGCCGCTGCGTCGACGGTCGTTTCCTCGCGGACCGCATATGACGCTATACCGCGGCTGCCCCTATGGGCGGTTGGCGAACTTTCACGTACTCGACACGCGCCAGTACCGAACCGACCAGCCTAATGGCGATCATCAAAAGCCGATGGTTGGCAAAGCGCTAGATCCTCAGGCCACTATGCTCGGCGAGCGGCAGGAAAATTGGCTAATGCATAGTCTTGCGCAATCCACCGCCACTTGGAACGTGCTTGCGCAGCAGGTGATGATGGCACCGCTCAACCGTGGTGAAGGAGAGAATGCCCGTTACAGCATGGATCAGTGGCCCGGTTACGAGGTCAGCCGGCGGCGGTTGCTTAAGTTTTTCCATGAACGGCGCGTACCCAACCCGGTAGTGTTGACCGGAGACATCCACGTGAACTGGGTGACCGATTTGCAGCTTGATTTTCAAGCTCAGAACTCGCCGGTAATCGGCACTGAATTTGTCGGAACCGCGATGTCTTCTGGTGGCAACGGCGGCAATCGCATTGCCGAATATGAACGTGCCGCGGCGCAGAACGATTTTGTGCGCTACTACAACTCAAACCGCGGCTACGTAAGCTGCGACCTCACACCTGACACATGGACCACGCACTTCCGCGTCACACCCTATGTCGACAAGCCCGGTTCGCCTGTCATCAATAAGGCTACCTTCATTGTCGAGAACGGCCGCCCCGGTGCCAAGCGGGCGTAACGCCAAAGTCCTCACCAAGTGATTCTAACTCTTAAATAAACGAAAAAATGGGAAAAATATTTTATACTTTATTAGCGTTAATTGTAGTCTCTGCAGAGTTATCTGCAGCTGCACCTAAACCCAACATCGTGATCATCTTTACTGATGATCAGGGCTATGCGGATCTCGCTTGTTATGGGAATAAACTGAATAAGACGCCGCGGCTGGATCAATTGGCTAAGGAAGGTACAAGGTTTACCTCGTTTTATTCGCAGACCGTTTGCGGGCCGTCGCGTTCGGCACTGCTGACCGGACGTCAACCTATTCGCAGTGGCGGGTGGGGTATGCCGGCTGATGAAATTACTTGGGCTGAGTTGATTCGAAAGGTCGGTTATCAAACAGCTTGCATTGGTAAATGGGATGTATCTAATCGCAAAGCCATCATTCCGCGTATGCCTAACGCACAAGGTTTTGATTATTTTTATGGCGCTCTGGGTGCTAATGACGCTGGGGTGGTTAAGCTTCACGAAAATAATGAGGCGGCTGGATCTACTCGTGACATGGGAGGGCTTATTAAGCTCTATACGGATAAGTCGATCGATTACCTCAAAAATAAACGTGATCCTAAGAAACCGTTTGTCCTCTATCTTGCACACACGATGATGCATACTATTATTGACGCATCACCAAAGTTTCGTGGTAAGTCCAAAGGAGGCTTGTACGGTGATGTTGTCGAGGAATTTGATTATGAAACTGGTCGGTTGCTTGACGCTCTTGATGAATTGAAGTTATCCGGGGATACATTGGTGATTTACACCAGCGACAATGGCCCGTGGAATCAGGATAGATATACCAAGCGCAAGAAGGGTCATCCGGATGGCGCCGTTTTCTGGGGTGAAGCAGGCCCTTTGCGTAACGGAAAGGGATCACCTTATGAGGCCGGTTATCGACTGCCGTGTATTGTCCGTTGGCCGGGCAAGGTGCCGGCGGATCGCGTGAATGATGCGATCTTTGCTACTATTGATTTTATGCCCACCTTTGCTGGTTTGTGTGGCTTTGATGTGCCCAAGGACCGCCACATCGATGGTATCGACCAGGCTGATTTATTATTTGGCAAACGAGAAACTGGACGGGAGTTTTTTTATTTTAATAAAGCGGGCGTGCGAAAAGGTAAATGGAAGTATCTAAAACCTAATGCACATTTTCATGGTTATGCAGTTGATGATAGTCGCAAGAAGGTTGATGAGCTTTTTGATTTGAGTTCGGATTTAGGTGAGCGAACAAATCTTGCAGCCAAACATCCTGAAATCGTTGCTGAGTTAAAAAAACTGATGGAGAGTGTTTCAAAGTGGAAATAACCGTTGAAAATCTTCGCATCCTCTTGGGGTGGTGTTCGGTGATAAATACTGTGATTTTGCTGGTGTGGTTTATGGTTTTTGTTTATGCGCGTGATCAGATTTTTCAGATGCATAAAAGATGGTTTAAACTATCTGAAGAACGCTTTGATGAAGTTCACTATACTATGATGGGTTATTACAAAATAGCTTGGTTTCTTTTTAATCTATTGCCTTATTTAGTTCTTAAATTTGCGAAGTTTAATTAATGGATAAATTATTATGACAAAAATATGTATTCTTTTTGTGTTAGGGTTGATTGCGTTTGTGCCTTCAGCTTCTGCTGCCAAGCCGGTAAATATTATTTTGTTTCTGGTTGATGATTTGGGTTGGATGGATCTTTCCTGCCAGGGAAGCCGTTATTATGAAACGCCGAATCTGGATCGTTTAGCGGCTCAGGGTATGCGTTTTACCGATGCTTATGCGGCCTGCGCAGTTTGTTCACCAACGAGAGCGGCAGTTCAAACAGGTCGCTATCCGGCTCGACTTGGGGTGACTGACTGGATTCGCTCGCGCTTTCAGGGTGGAGCGATTCCAGCAAATAAAGAAAATCCAAGCGGTTATACTGGTGGCAGACGGAAGTTGCTGGTTCCTAAAAATGCTCTTTGGATGGAGTCAGATGAGATTACTATTGCTGAGCTATTAAAACCTGCTGGTTATGTTTCTTGCCACATTGGTAAATGGCATTTAGGAGCTGACGATTGGTATCCGCAGAAACAGGGTTATGATTTTAATTATGGTGGATGTGATTATGGTCAGCCTCCAAGTTACTTTGATCCATTCAATAAACCTACTCACAGACACGCCATGATTCGAGCGGGGATTCCATATCTGCCTGCCCGTAAGCTTGGCCAATATCTTTCTGACCGCGAAGCTGACGAGGCTGTCGCCTTCATCGAAAAACATAAGGATAAACCCTTCTTTTTAAATATGGATAACTATGCTGTTCATACTCCGATTCAGGCGAAAGAGGAAGTGACGGCCAAGTATGAGAAGAAAACCAAGACAAAACAGAAAAATGCCAAGTATGCTGCCATGGTGGAGTCAGTGGATGATTGTGCGGGTAGAATTATGGCCGTTCTCGAGAAGCACAAAATTGCTGACCGGACCATGATTATATTCACTTCTGATAATGGAGGACTAATGGGGCCAACCAATAACGCTCCTCTAAGGTCAGGAAAAGGGTATGCCTATGAAGGAGGGATTCGTGTCCCGCTCATAATTAAATGGCCGGGTGTGGTGAAACCTGGAACGACGAGTGCTGAACCAGTGACCAGTGTTGATTACTTTCCTACCATTGCTGAAGCCACAGGATTGGTTTTACCCGAGGGCCGTGACATTGATGGACTTTCTCTAGTCAAACATTTGAGTTCTCAGGGTACACAGAAGCTTAGTCGTGATGCGATATTTTGGCATTTCCCACATTATCGTCATAACCCCGGGCCCTATAGTATAATCCGTGAAGGGGGCTGGAAGTTGATCAAGTTTTACGAAGGGCCGATGGAGTTGTTTGATTTGAATAATGATCTTGGAGAAAAAAAGAATCTAGCTTCAGTAATGCCGGAGAAAGTGAAAGAGTTGGAGAATCGACTCCTTGCTCATCTTAAGTCGGTTGGAGCCAAAATGCCCATCCCCAATCCCGCCACCAAAAATTGAATTAAAAAATAGTCATAACCATGCTGGATCGAAGAACTTTTATTAAATCCGGTGCGTGCGGTGGGGCGACAGTTTTCGCTGCTTCAACATCGACGAGTGCCGTTCCCGCCAATCCTTCTGGAGTAGGGGGCTATGACTACCGTTTGCCGAAACTTACTAAAGGTAGCAGATTGCTTTTTCTAGGTGACTCTATTACCGACATGAAGTGGGGTCGCAATGAGCGTGACCGTAATCATTATCTTGGGCACAGCTACGTTTACCTGATTGCCTCGCGGCTCGGAGTGGATATGCCAGAGGCACAACTGGAATTCTTTAATCGTGGTATTAGTGGTCACAAGGTATCTGACCTCAAGGCGCGTTGGCAGAAGGACGCCATTGATATGAAACCGGATTTACTCAGTATTCTCATTGGAGCTAATGATGTGAGCCGGGGGGGCACTTTGGAGCAGTGGGAATCGGATTACCGCTTTATTTTGGATGCAAGTCGTAAGGCAAAGGTTGATTTAACTTTAGTACTGTTGGATCCTTTTGTTTTGCCTTCAGGTAGATTGAAGAATGAACTTGCTTGGAAAAAATGGCGGGGCAAAGTGGATAAATACGTTACTATCGTTGCGCAGTTGGCCAAGGACTATGATGCTGTTCATGTGAAGATGCAGGAGGTATTTGATGCAGCGGCCAAGGCAGTGAGTCCGGAGCACTGGATTTGGGACGGAGTTCATCCATTGCCTCAAGGCCATGAATTAATCGCTCGTAACTGGCTGCAAGAAGTAAGTGGTAGATTTTCTAAATGAAGAAAAACATCCTTATCCTCCTTGTCTTGTTCACGCTGAGCACCTCACTTCAAGCTGCCTCTTTGCGGCCCAATATTGTGCTCATCTTTGTCGATGATATGGGTTATGGGGATCTTGGGTGTTATGGTAATAAAAAGAACAAGACACCCAATATCGACCGGTTGGCGGCTGAAGGTCAGCGATGGACCAGTTTTTATTCTTCAGGGGCCGTGTGTGTGCCAAGTCGAACCGGGTTGATGACCGGTCGTCACCCGCATCTATTTCTGGGTAAAAGAGACTTACCCAAAACCCGGGAGAAACTGATGGCTGCCATGCTCAAAAAGCAGGGCTACAGTACGGCGATCCTCGGTAAATGGCATTTGGCAGGATATCCAAAGGATTTTACTGAAAGTCCTATGCATCCATTAGAATGCGGGTTTGATTACCATTTTGGAACACCGGGTAGTAACGATGTGCCCGCACCACCGGGTAAGCGGCAGACTCGAAGTGTTTTTGATCAATGCGATAAGTTCACCTTTAAGGTGCCACTTATTCGGGGACGTAAACTGATTGAGGTGCCAACTGATCAGGAGCTTCTTACCAAACGCTACACGCAGGAAGCGGTTAAGTGGATTGGGACTAATAAGGACAAACCGTTTTTTCTTTACCTGTCCCATAACATGCCGCATGCACCGGTGTTTGCCTCTAATGCCTTCCAAGGTAAGAGCAAGGGGGGGCGATATGGCGATACAATTGAGGAGATTGATTGGTCAGTGGGGCAAGTGATGAAGGCAATCAAGGAAGCTGGGATTGATCGAAACACTCTGGTCGTATTCACCAGCGACAATGGGCCTTGGTCGATGTTCGGTCCCCATGCGGGGACAGCAAAACCTTTGCGCGGAGAAAAAGGAACTTCTTGGGAAGGCGGTTATCGAGTGCCTGGGATCTTCCGGTGGCCTGGTAAAATCAAACCTGGAATCGTGAATGGAATGGCGGCGAATCTTGATTTGTATGTCACTTTTGCAACCTTGAGCGGAGGAGAACAGCCTGGGGGATTGCCGGGATTTATTTCGAAGGATATCTCAGACGTGTTGCTGCGCGGTGCGGCCAGCCCACGTAAGAAGTGGTTTTACTCGCACGGTGGTGCACTGGCTTTTCGGTCGGGCAGATACAAAATCCATTTAGGAACCAAGGATCGCTCCTCCAATCCTGAAACACGGGCACGTGAGCCAATTACCAAACATGATCCGCCTTTGCTTTTTGATTTATCGACTGATATCGGTGAACAAAAAAACATCGCTGCAGATCATCCCCAAATCATCGCGCGTCTCTTAGAGGAGATGAAAGAATTTCGTGGGGTCAAATAAAATGAAAATAAAATCTATCGATCGCAGAAGGTTCCTAAAAGGAATGGGTTTAGGCCTTGCCTTGCCTTGGCTTGAGAGCTCCGCAATGGCTGAAGCCCCGCGACCGCGCCGATTGGTTTGTGTGGGTAATCATCTTGGCTTTTATCCGGGTAACTTTTTTCCGCAGGACATCGGCAAGGACTACACGCCTACTTCCACTCTGAAGCCACTCGATCAGCATCGTGATGATTTGACAGTATTTTCTAATTTAGATCACCAGCTTAATGGGGGGCACGGGGCAGTTCATGGTTTTCTGACTAGTATCAAGAAAAATGAGGCTGAGGGCTTTCCGGCAAAGAATATCTCACTCGATCAGGCTGCGGCTGAGCATGTCGGTAGCGCTACTCGTTTTCCCTCGGTTAATACGGCCATCTATAAAGGTACAGATATGTGTTGGACGCGCGCGGGTGTACATGTACCTCCGGTTAGTAATCCCGCTGCGCTTTTCCGCGCACTTTTCGTAGATTTACCTGCTACTGAGCGCGAAATCGAGCGCACGCGCTTGCGGTATCGAGGCAGTGTGCTAGATGCTTTGCGTGATTCAGCAAACGCCCTAAATCGAAACCTTAATGCAGCTGATCGTAATAAATTGGACCAATACCTGACTTCGGTCCGTGATGTGGAACGGCGCTTGCAGATGTCCAAGCAATGGATCGATCAGCCCAAGCCCAAATCGCCGATTGACGAAGTGCTGGACCAAGAGCGGCAACATCTCGACGAGGTTGCGTTGTTTTATGACTTGATGGCCTTGGCTTTGCAGACTGATTCCACTCGAGTTACGACACTGGAAACTGGCATGGGTTTTCGAACTTCAGAGCTGGACTTAGATGGTTATCACGGGATTTCCCACCATGGAAAAGCTCCCGGGCGGATCGATCAGTTGAAAGTCGTGGAATCCTTTCTGACTACTCAGCTTAGTGGCTTTATGGATCGGTTGAAAGAAGCACGGATTTTCGAGGACACCTTGGTTGTCTTTGGTAGCGGTATGAGTGATGCATCGAGTCATAGCAACCGAAACCTTCCTGTTCTACTGGCCGGTGGTGGGTTTAAACACCAAGGCCACCTAATTTGCCCGGCCGAGCAGTACAAACGGGTGCCGCTTTCAAACCTGTGGCTGTCTGTGCTGCAATGGTTTGGTTCTGAGTCTGGACGGTTTGGTAGGAGCACAGGAACGTTCTCTCCAATGAAAATCGGATAAGGTAAATCATGAGAACAATTGTTCATGTTTTAGCCCTTTTCGTGTTCTGCGGGGTAGTGATTGCGGATGAACGGACCTCAAAGTTTCTCAAGCAGCATTGTACTCGTTGTCATGGTGATGAAAAACAAAAGGCTGATCGCCGTTTTGACACTCTTCCGGCCCAGATTAAGAGTCTAGAGGATTTGGAACGTTATCAGGAGATCGTTGACCAGTTGAATCTTGGGAGCATGCCGCCCGAAAACGAAACTCAACCGACCGTAGCGGAAAGTGTTCGAATAATTGCTCGTATAACAGAGCAACTTGCAACGGCTAGGGCTGAACTAAGTGGTTCC
>MDSZ01085285.1_pt1 | contig 11896 bp, 16 predicted proteins | sample 811201 | NCBI WGS metagenome assembly MDSZ01 (sample SAMN05326647, study PRJNA326480) | marine metagenome | isolation source: seawater | place: Indian Ocean: North | collected 2010 | reverse complement strand
GTAATGGTTGTAAAAAAAAATGGGAGGAAATCTTCTTTTGATCGAGACAAATTAGCTAAGTCAATTTACATTGCGTTAAAAAAGAGACCTTTAGATACGGAAACTGTCGAAAAATTTATCAGTCGAATTACGAGATCTTTAGAAGAACTAGGTCAGAATGAAATTTCGAGCAATACAATTGGTACTATGGTGATGGAAGGTTTAAAGGAACTTGATCCAGTTGCTTATGTTAGATTTGCATCAGTATACAGAAACTTTAGAGAAGAAAAAGATTTTGTACAATTTGTGGACAAACTGGATGTCTACAAAAAAAGATAAATTTTTAGCAAAAGATAAAAAATTTATGAGAATTGCCCTTAATTTGGCAAGATCACGCAAAGGATTAACAGGAGAAAATCCTTCAGTAGGTTGTTTGATAGTAAAAAATGATAATATAATTTCAATTGGGCAAACAGGTTATAATGGGCGACCACACGCTGAGAAAAATGCTATTGATAATTCTTTTCAAAATTTAAATGGAGCTAAAATGTATGTTACACTTGAACCATGCAATCATTATGGAAAAACACCACCCTGCACCAAAAGTATAGTTAAAAGCGGTATTAAAGAAGTATTTTATTCAATTAATGACATAGATAATAAAGTAAAGGGGAAAAGTTTTAAAATTTTAAGAAAAAAAAAAATTAAGGTTAGAAGAGGTTTACTAAAAAAGGAAGCATTAAACTTATACGAGTCATACATACTTAACAGAGAGAAAAATCTACCATTTGTTACAGCAAAAATTGCAACTTCAAAAAATAATCTTATTTATAGCAAAGGAATAAAAAGAATTACAAATCAAACATCCAATAAATTATCACATTATTTGAGATTAAAAAATGATGCAATAATGATTTCTGGTAAAACTCTTAATATTGACAATCCAAAACTAAATTGTCGTCTCAAAGGTTTTGAAAATTTTTCGCCTAAAAGAGTTATTTTAGATAAAGATTTAAAAATTAAATTAGATTCTTATATAGTCAAAACAACAAAAAAAAAGAATACTATAATTTTTCATCATTCAAATGATATTTTGAAAATAAAAAAATTGAAAAAAAAACCAATTATTCTAGTTAAGAGTCAAATTAATAAAAAAAATAAATTTGATTTAAAAATTGTTTTAAAAAAATTATTTATGTTAGGAGTGAGAAATTTAATTGTCGAAGGAGGAGACGAATTGACTAAAAATATGTTAAAAAATAATCTTGTAAATGAATTTTATCTCTTTAAAAGCCCAAAAACACTATCAAAAAAAAAAGATCATGTAATTTTTACATCTAATGATATTTTGAAAAATAAGTATAAGATTAAATCAAAAATTTATAAAGATTTAGCCAAAGATAATATTACCATTTATAAAAGAAAAAATGTTTAACGGAATCATATTTAACAAAGGTGTTATTAAAGAAATCTTTAAGAGGCCAAAAGGTATCAATATTTTTGTTAAATCGGATATCAAATTAACAAAAAAAGATATAGGTATTTCTGTTGCTTGTGATGGAGTGTGTTTAACACTTATTACAATTAAAAAAAAGATTATGGAATTTTACCTTTCAAATGAAACAATTCAAAGATCTAAATTTAAACATCTAAAAATTAATGAAGATATTAACCTAGAACTTCCGCTAAAATATGGTCAAAAAATATCAGGACATTTATGTCAAGGACACGTAGACACAATTGGAAAAATTATTAGTATTGTCAAAATAGATAAATCTTATCTTTTTGACTTTGAAATACCTAAAATAGAAAGAAAAAATCTTATCGTAAAAGCTTCAATTTGTATTAATGGTATATCATTAACCATTTCAAAAGTTACAAAAAAAGGTTTTCAAATTTGGGTAATTCCACATACATTCAAATTAACCAATTTATCAAAGCTTAAAAAAGGAAGTTTAGTAAATATTGAAATAGACATTCTTTCTAAATATGTAAAAAATTTTTTTAATGAAAAAAAGTAGCTATTCATCAATTGATACAATAATCAAAATTGCAAGAAGAGGTGGTATGTTTATTTTAGTTGATGATGAAAAAAGAGAAAATGAAGGTGATTTAGTTATTTCTACTTCTGATACAAGTGCAAAAAATATTAATTTTATGGCAAAATACGGCCGTGGTTTAATCTGTTTAGCTTTAGATACATTGCAGGCAAAAAAATTAAATTTATCATTGATGTCTCCTGTTAATCAATCAAGAAATAAGACTGCCTTCACCGTATCAATCGAAGCTAAACATGGAATAACAACAGGTATATCAGCAAAAGATAGAGCAAGGACTATTAAAATAGCATCAAAAAGAAATGTTAATAAAAAAGATATTGTCTCACCAGGACATGTATTTCCTATAATCGCAAAAGACGGCGGTGTTCTTGTTAGAGCAGGTCATACAGAAGCTTCAGTTGATATCTCAAAAATTGCAAAGAAGAATAATTCTGCAGTTATTTGTGAAATTATGAATGAAGATGGGACAATGGCTAAAGGTCAAAATTTACTTAATTTTGCAAAAAAACATAAACTTAAAATTGGTAAAATTGAAGATTTGATCTCATATAGATTGAAAAAAGAAAAGTTAATAAAATTAAAGAAAACATCTGATATTAAAATACAAGATCAAAAATTTAAGATAAAAATTTATGAAAATCTTTTAGATGGATCTGAGCATTTTGTTTTAGTAAAAGGAGTTATTAAAAAAGGTGTAGTACCGAGAGTTAGAGTAATTTCGTCCAACGTAGTTAAGAATTATTTAATAAACCAAAAATTGCCAAACTCATTTAACAAAACTTTGGATTATTTTAAGAAATTTAATAACTGTGTTTTAGTTTTTATAAAAGATACTAACCTTAAGTCAGTCACCCAAACTCTTAAGGATTATAAAAATAAAAAAAGAGTTCAAAAAGATGAAAATAATCAAATACGAAATTATGGTATAGGTGCTCAAATTATCAAAGATTTGAAGATTAAAAAAATGATTTTGATTACAAAAACACCAAAAAAGGTTATTGGTTTAGAGGGATTTGATATAAAAATAACAAAACAAGAATTAATCTAATGAAAAAAAAAATTTTAATTGTCACAGCAAATTATTATAAAGAAATATCAGATGGTTTATTATCAAGTGCTTTAAAAACAATACCAAAAATTTTTAAAATAAAGATTATTAAAGTTCCTGGAGTATTTGAAATACCAGTTACGATCTCGAAAAATTTGACAAAATTTGATGCTTTTGTTGCACTAGGATGTGTGATTAAAGGAAAAACGCCTCATTTTGATTTCATTTCTCAAGCATCTACAAATGCTATAATGGATCTATCTATCAATTCAAAAAAACCAATTGGGAATGGGATTATAACCTGTTTAAATATGAAGCAAGCTCTCGCCAGAAAAAAAAAGGGGAGAGAGGCAGCAAATGCTATTATATCCGTTATGTCACAAAAATGAAAAAATCTTACAGCGCAAATAATAATCCTAGAGTAATTATTATTCAAAAATTATATGGAAATTTTTTTAATGATGAAGAAGAGCTAAGTTTTCCTAAACATAGATTTAAGAAATTTATTAAAGATATAGTATTTGGAACTATTGAACGTAACGATATTTTAATTGAAGAATTAGACAAAAATCTAGGTGATGAATTTAATCTCCAAAAATTGGATAAATTATTTCAAGTTATATTAAAATCAGCAACTTATGAGTTGATGTATAAACCAAATGTTTCAATAAAAATCATTATTCATGAGTATCTAAATGCCTCAAATTTCTTTTTAAATGTCTCCCAAACTAAATATCTAAATGCTTTATTAGATAGTGTTGCAAAAAAAATAAGACTCTCAAATGCAAGAATTTGAAATCATAAAAAAATATTTTCAACATCTATCATCTAATAATAAAAACTCACTTAATTTAAATGATGATGTTTTTTTTGATCAATCAAAAAAATTAGTTATTTCTGTAGATACCTATATCGAAGGTTTACATTTTATTAACTTCGAAAATCCTGGTCTAGTAATAAAAAAGATTTTGAGGTCATCTATTTCTGATCTTATATGTAAAGGGGTTAAACCTAAATATTACTTTATTTCTGGTTCAGGTAATAGTAAATCTTTTTCTAAAAAAAATCTCAAATCAATATCAAAATCTTTGAAAAATGAGCAAAAAAAGTTTTCTATTAATTTATGTGGTGGAGATACCGTATATTCTAACAAATTAAGTTTCACAATTATATCTGTTGGTTTTTCAAAAAAAATAATTTTTAGAAATAAAGCAAAACTTAATGATGATATTTTTGTGACTGGTTGTTTGGGAGATAGCTATATCGGTTTGAAAGTTTTACAAAAAAAAATAAAACTTAATAAAAAATTAAAAAGATATTTTAAAAATAAATATTATCAACCAAATTTACACCCTTACTTAACTAAAGGCTTATTGTCATTTGCTAATACCTCAATTGATATATCTGATGGGTTAGTTTCTGATCTAGAAAAATTAATTAATAAACAAAAACTTTCGTATAAATTATATCTAAAAGATATACCAATTTCTAAAAATCTTGAAAAGCTGATTGATATTAAAAAGGTTAAGAAAATATCTTCAATATCTAATGGGGATGATTATGAAATTTTATTTACCGCATCTCCCTCAAAAACTAGAATCATAAACAAAACAGCTAGGAATTTAGGAATAAAAATTTCTAAAATAGGAAAAATTTGTATTAACAGTCAGAAATCTCAAATAATTAACATAAAAGGGAAGAAAATTGCCCTTAAAGATAAAGGATATTTTCACAATTTTTAAAAGTTAATCATTGCGTTTTATTACCTTTTTTGTATTGTCCGGCTTTTAAAAGTAACAACCAATAACATAATTAAGGTTTATATGAACTCGACAGTCGAAACAATTCTTTTATATACTATAGCAGCTGGTTTTTTATCAATTATTTACGGATATTTTACAGGAAAAAATATTTTGAACTCAAGTGCTGGTAACTCTAAAATGAAAGATATAGCATCTGCTATCCAAATTGGAGCTAAAGCCTACTTAGCTAGACAATACAAAACAATTTCAATCGTTGGTGTTGTTGTTTTAATTATTGTTAGTATTGCGTTTAGTCCTCTCGTTGGTTTGGGTTATTTAATAGGGGCCACGTTATCTGGAATAGCAGGATATGTTGGTATGTTAGTTTCTGTTGAGGCAAATGTAAGAACTGCAGAAGCCTCACGAAAAGGTTTGGCGAGTGGCCTTTCAGTGGCCTTCAAATCTGGAGCCGTTACTGGAATGTTGGTTGCAGGCCTAGCTCTTTTAGCTATCGCAGTTTACTACTATTTGTTATTAAAATTTAACGTTGATGAAAGAGAGATTGTTAATGCATTAGTTGCTTTAGGTTTTGGTGCATCATTAATCTCAATTTTTGCAAGATTAGGTGGTGGAATCTTTACAAAGGGTGCTGATGTTGGTGCTGATTTAGTCGGAAAAGTTGAAGCAGGAATACCAGAGGACGATCCAAGAAACCCAGCTGTGATTGCCGATAATGTTGGTGATAACGTTGGTGATTGTGCAGGAATGGCTGCAGACTTATTTGAAACTTATGCGGTTACTATAGTTGCAACTATGGTTCTTTCCTCGATTTTTTTTCCTGGTGATATGTCAATGATGATTTATCCTTTGACTATTGGAGGTGCATGCATATTAACATCAATCATAGGAACTTTTTTTGTTAAACTAGGCAAAAGCAAAAATGTTATGGGTGCCTTGTATAAGGGATTTATTGTTTCGGCTTTAGCTTCTTTAGCTATACTTTATCCTGTAACTGATTATGTGTTAGGCTTAGAGAATTTTTATAATCTTAACAATAAATCATTCTCAGGAATGAGTTTATACTACTGTGGTGTTATAGGGCTGGTAATAACTGGCTTATTAATATGGGTGACAGAATATTATACTGGAACGAATTACAGGCCAGTTAGAAGTGTTGCGAATTCTTCAACTACAGGGCATGGGACTAATGTAATTCAAGGTTTAGCTATTTCATTAGAAGCAACAGCAATACCAGCTCTAATAATCGTAGCGGGTATTTTATTGACTAATTATATTGCTGGACTATTTGGTATAGCAATTGCCGTAACCACTATGTTGGCATTGGCAGGAATGGTAGTAGCATTAGATGCTTATGGTCCTGTAACTGACAATGCTGGAGGAATCGCTGAAATGTCAAAGTTACCAAATAATGTGAGAAAAACTACTGATGCTTTAGATGCAGTAGGAAATACCACTAAAGCAGTTACAAAAGGATATGCTATAGGTTCAGCTGGTCTTGGTGCTTTAGTTCTTTTTGCTGCCTATACGGAAGACATTAAACATTTTTCAAAAGTTGCTGGTTCTAAATTAGAAGGCATTGTTGTGACTTTTGATTTATCTAACCCTTATGTTGTAGTAGGATTGCTAATCGGGGGAATGCTTCCATATTTATTTGGCTCAATGGGTATGCAGGCAGTAGGTAGAGCAGGAGGAGCAGTTGTAATAGAAGTTAGAAGACAATTTAAAAAATTTCCTGGAATTATGAAAAGAAAACAGAAGCCAGATTATGCAAAATTAGTAGACTTGTTGACTGTTGCTGCAATTAAAGAAATGATTATACCTTCTTTACTTCCAGTTCTATCACCAATTGTTCTTTACTTCGTGATATTTTTTATAGGTGGTCAAGTTGCTGCTTTAGCTTCAGTTGGAGCTATGTTGCTGGGTGTCATAATCACAGGTTTGTTTGTTGCTGTTTCAATGACAGCTGGAGGAGGTGCCTGGGATAATGCAAAAAAATATATTGAAGATGGAAATTATGGTGGTAAAGGCTCTGAAGCTCATAAAGCTGCCGTCACAGGTGACACAGTTGGAGATCCATATAAAGACACAGCAGGTCCGGCTGTTAATCCAATGATCAAGATAACTAATATTGTAGCGTTATTATTGTTAGCAGTAATTGCTGGTTAACTTAAAAAGGATTTGAATTTTTAATTCTTTTTTTTCCTAACGGATCATCGATTTTTTGTCTTAGTGAGTAAAGAAAGTTATATACGAAAGATTTTTTTGAATAATTAGTTTGAGTGATTTCTTCATCAAACTGAATTTTTTTCATATCTTCTTTATTAAAGAATTCCTTACTTACTAGCATACCCTTTGTATCTATTTCCAAAACTAAAACATTATTTACTAATAATTTTCTTTTACCTAACTTACTAAGCTTTGAACTTGATGTTTTTCTCTCAAGATATATAAGAACATCATTATCGAATGAGCTTTTAGTAGATGGCGGACCTATTAAATTGAAAATATCATTTTTATTTGTATAATTTATTTTTAATTTAGATTGTTTTTTATCAAGGTTATGAATTCCATGATGATGTACAACTTTGTTTAAAGAACAATTAAAAAGAAATAATGTAAGGGTAATAAATAATATATTTTTCATGAATCCTAATTTCATAAATATCTATAATAATTTAATAAAATTAACTACAAATAAATTTTTGTATAATGGTTTAAAAAAACAGGATAGTTTTTCAGATAGATTAATTCTATTTTTAGTTCATTTCGCATTTTTTTTAAAAGTATATAAAAATAAGGAAAATACGCAAATATTACAAAAAATATATGATTTTAATTTTAGACAATTAGAGTTGAGTATTCGTGAAATTGGATATGGCGATCAATCTATAAATAAAAAGATGAAAGTTTATATTAATTTATTTCATTCAATTTTATCAGAAATACATTTTTGGGGAAAATTAAATAGAGATGAAAAAGTAAAAAAACTCTCATCATTTCTGGAAGATTTTAATAATATTGACTTTTTGGTTGAATATTTTGATAAATATAATGATAATTTAACAAAAAAAACTTTAAATTCTTATATAAAAAGTGTAAGTAAATCTTAGTTATGGCTGTTCCAAAACGAAAACAAACACCCTCAAGAACAGGTATGAGAAGATCTAAAAATATGAAATTCTCATCAAAAAATATTGTTGAAGATAAAAAATCTGGTGAATATAGGTTATCTCACCATCTGGATATGAAAACAGGAATGTACAAAGGACGTCAAGTTTTAGACCCTAAAGAATAATTATTAATAAAAAAATGACTGATCTAATTAAAATTGCAGTTGATGCAATGGGGGGAGATGGTTCTCCTAAGAAAGTTATTGACGGAATAATACACAATCATTCCCAAAATAAAAAAAATTTTTTTAAAATTTTTGGTAAAGCAGATTTGATAAATAATTTAATTGAAAAAAAGATTGATCAAAATTTTTATGAAATAGTTGACACAAAAAATGAGGTAAAAAGTACAGATAGTCCTTTAGAGGCAGCTAAAAGAGGAAAAGACACTAGTATGTGGTTATCAATTGAAAGTGTTAAAAAAAAAGAGTCTGACATTGTTATATCTGCAGGAAACACAGGTGCTCTTTTAGTAATTTCAAAGTTAAATTTAAAAATGATAGAAAATATAGATAAGCCAGCATTATCTGCACTTTGGCCTAATAAAAAAGGAATGAGCGTTGTGTTAGATCTTGGTGCAAACATTGAATGTAACTCTAAAAATTTGATCGATTTTGCAATTATGGGTGCATCACTTTATAAATCACTACATCCCAAGGATGAACCTAAAATAGCTTTATTAAACATTGGCTCAGAAGAACTAAAAGGAAACGAAATTATCAAAGAAACTTTTCAAAAATTAAACCAGATTAACTCTCAAGATTTTAAGTTTTCTGGTTATATAGAAGGCGATAAGTTAATGGATGGTGATGTAAATGTAATAGTTGCAGATGGTTTTACAGGAAATGTCGCTCTTAAAACAGCCGAAGGTACAGCAAATTTTATAACAGGTGAACTAAAAAAAGTTTTAGGTGGTAACATTGTTGGTAAATTATCATCATTAATGAATTTCATTAATATTAATAGATTTAAAAAGAGATTAGATCCAAGGTTATATAATGGAGCAATATTCATAGGTCTCGACTCACCAGTTGTTAAAAGTCATGGCGGTACAGATTATATTGGTTTTTCTAATTCATTAGATGTTTGTAATAGAATAATTACAGGAAATTTGATAGATAAAATAAAAAGAAATATTTAATAGGTGAGAATAAATTTAACAAAAAAAGATTTAGTTAATGAAGTTTACATGCAACTTGGTTTTTCTAAAGAAATTTCAAAAAACTTAATAGAAGATTTTTTTTGGACAATTTTTGAAAATCTTCAAAAAGAAAAGAAATTAAAAATAGCTAAATTTGGTACTTTCTCAATTAGGACAAAAAATAGTAGATTGGGCAGAAATCCAAAAACCAAAGAAACAAAAGTAATTTCTGAGAGAAAAGTTATTCTTTTTAAAGCATCAAATGATTTTAAAAAATTCGTAAATCTTAAAGAAGATGGATAAAACATATAATGCTTATAAAACAATTGGTGAAGTTGTTAAAATCATTACTTCAGACAATAATTTAAAGGTACCGTTAACAACTCATACAATAAGATATTGGGAAACTCAATTTAAACAAATTAAACCGAAAATATTTAATGGCAAAAGAAGATATTATGATAGTAAAAATATTGAATTATTAAAAAAGGTTTATTTTCTTTTAAAAAAACAAGGTATGACGATAAATGGAGTTAAAAAAATACTCGATAAAAATCAAATGATTGAACTTGACGAAACTTTAAATCAATCTATAAAACATGAAAACTTAAAATTAAAAATTACTAAGATATCTAAAATTATTAAAAATTTAAAAAAAGATAATGGCTAAAAAAACACACATCAAAGTTCGTCTTGTTCCTGAGAGTAAACCTGATAGTTCTTTTTTTTATTATGTAAAGAAACCTGCTGGTGGTGAAAAAGCTAAGGTAAAATTAAAAGCAAAAAAATATAATCCAGCTACTAGGAAACATGAGACTTTTGTTGAAAAAAAACTTCCTCCTCACAGTAAATAGTTATTTTTTATTAAAATTTCTTTTCTCAAAATCTATGTAAGCTCCAATCATATTTTTCCAAATTCTTTTTGTAATTTTCGGATCAATATCATTTTTTAAAGATTTTTTTTCTATAGTATTCAAGATTTTCCTAATTCTTTTTTTGTCAACTATTTGACTTTTTTTTTCTTTCAATGCTAAAACTTTTTTGACTAATGATGTTCTTTTTTTGATAATACGAATAAGAGAATTATCTAATTTATCTAATTCAAATCTAATTTTCTTTAGTTTATTTCTTTTTAATGGCGACATTTATATAATTGGATTAAATTGAAATTATTATATTTATCCCAGTATGTATACATTAAATCCAAAAATTAATAATCAATTATCCATCTGGTTAATTTCTATGTTTTGGATAATTTCTATAATGATTATAGTTGGTGGATTAACAAGATTGACTGACTCTGGATTATCTATAACAAAATGGCAATTATTTTCTGGCATACTACCACCATTAAATCAGAATGAATGGATCTCATATTTTAATCTCTATAAAGAAATTCCTGAGTTTAAATTACAAAACTTTAATATGACAATAGATGAATTCAAAGTAATTTTTTGGTGGGAATGGGTTCACCGTTTTTTAGGACGTTTAATTGGAATTGGATATTTGATACCTTTGATTTATTTTTCCTTTAAAATAAAAATTACAAAATTATTAAATCTATATTTCATTTTTTTTCTAATATGTTTTCAGGGTTTTATTGGTTGGTATATGGTAAGTAGTGGATTAGTTGATAGAATTGATGTGAGTCACTTTAGGTTATCTATACATTTACTTACTGCGTTTTTAATTTTATCTTTAATATATTGGAATTATTTAAAGATTAATATATCAAGAAACACATCGAATAAACTAAATACTTTTATTCCTTTATTGTTCTTAATCTTCGTTTTTTTACAAATTTCAATTGGCGCTTTTGTTTCTGGAATGGATGCTGGAAAAATCTATAATTCGTGGCCATTGATGGGTAATTCATATTTTCCTAATGATAACAATCTTAAAAATCTATTTAAATTTGCAGCTTTTAGTGATCCATCATTAGTACAGTTTATCCACCGTAATCTAGCTTACTTGATAGGATTTTTTTATATTTTAATTTTCTATAAGATTTATAGAAACAAGATGTATGATTTATACAAATCTATAAATTACCTGGGAATTTTTATAATCCTTCAAATTATATTAGGTATTTTCACAGTATTATATGGTGCACAAATTTACATTGCATCTATGCACCAAATAAGCTCAATTTTTTTAGTCAGTACAAGTATCCATTTTTTTTATTTGAATACAAAAGATTAACTAACAGCTTTTAAACCCCCTTTAGAGGATTTATTTAAAGCTTGGTCCAAATCGTCAATGATATCATCAATATGTTCAATACCTATGCACAATCTAACGTAACTTTGGGTCACACCTGATGCGGCTAGTTCTTTTTCATTTAATTGACTATGAGTAGTACTAGCAGGATGTATTGCTAAACTTCTTGCATCACCGATATTTGCAACATGATAAAACATTTTTAATGATTCAATAAATTTTTTCCCAGCTTCAATGCCACCCTTAAGTTCAATACCAACCATAGGACCATTTCCACCTTTAAGATATTTTATTGCTCTGTCAGAAATTTTCTTTTCGTGTTCTGTTGAATAAATAACTTTAGTAACTTCTTTATGTTTTTTCAAAAAATTAACTACTTTTTCTGCATTTTCACAATGTTGTTTCATTCTTAGTGCTACTGTTTCTAGACCTTGAATTATTGCAAAAGCATTATCTGGTGCTAAAGCCGAACCTAAATCTCTAAGCAAACAAACTCTTGCTCTGACAGCAAATGG
>MDSZ01045906.1_pt1 | contig 11896 bp, 4 predicted proteins | sample 811201 | NCBI WGS metagenome assembly MDSZ01 (sample SAMN05326647, study PRJNA326480) | marine metagenome | isolation source: seawater | place: Indian Ocean: North | collected 2010 | reverse complement strand
ATTTGGTCTAAGAGGTTTTCCGGCTCCCTCAGAACCTGTGGCTGTATACGAGTCAACAGTCTGGGCATTTCCGTTAATTGGTGTCTCATTATATAAAAGAATAAAACCCTCATCATACAATACGAGACCAACTGTTGATCCGCTTACTTCGGATCCGGCTTGAACAGATATTAATTCACCATTTCTTTTTTCGTCACGACAACGATCCATTAGAGTGCCAGTATAATAAAACTTTAGATCAACTGATCCTCTCTCAAGAGACGAACCGTAAAAAATTGACGGTATGCTTATTATGTTCATCGCTCCCGTTAAAAAGGGCGGTACGTTTGGGTCGTCAGTTTTGCTGCTAGAAAACGTAAACGTTGGGCTATAAATTTTATACTTCTCTATCGTGCTCCGCAAAGCAAAAAGTGGCGCACTTTGACTAAAATAAAGATCTGTTGTCCCCTCTGGTAATTTGTCGTTGTTGTTTGGCTGAAACAAGTGACCAAATGGCCAGGTTCTTCCACCATAAATGTATCGTCTTTCCACGCTTGAGGTCAGAGGGAGAGCCCCTGTTATCTTCGTGCCATAGTCCTCTTCACTATAAGTTCCGGTCGCCACACTTTTGAAAGACATGTTTGAACCATCCTTTATTACATAAGCGTAAGCAGACGGCTCGGCAGATCCACCACCAAATCCTACCGGTGTTGCGGCCGCTTCAATAAGAGCAGTTCCAGAATTTTGTATTAATATTTTAGTATTACCCTTAATGCCCGACAACGATGGCGCAGGGTTAGAAAAGGCGTCGCCTTTTATTTGTGAGTACTTAGCAATGTCCTGAGTTAGATCTAGTCTTGCACCATCACGCCTCGCTCGGATGCCCAAAATCGGATATCCTCGTCCGGCAACGATTCGATCATCGAACCCGGCGTTCACACTCAAGTTTCGGGTGCCGTTAGCCACATTTATAGCATTCTCAACAGCTATGGCGTGAGTGCCGCCTGAAGTATAGCCACCCTGTGCTCCTATTTTAATTAAAGCTATGGCTCCAAACCCCTGTAGTAAATCGCTTTCCCGGCTCGACCCTTCATGTAGTTGAGAGGCTGATATGTGATTCTCAAACACGGGAGCGGTTGGTGCAATATTTGTATCATACTGGAAAAGAACTCTTCTGCCTGCTTGATCTTCTAATAAGATTGTGCCAGACATAATTCTATTTGGACTTCCGACAGTCCTACCTGTAAATGTTATACTGCCTGTGGCAGCCCTAGCAGTGGTGCCAGAAACAGCAGCCCTATCTACGTTTATTTCGTAAAGACTTATTGACCCCGAGCCAATGTTTTGACCTTTAAATTTTGAATCATTGATATATAGCGATCCGCTATAAGCCGAGACCTTTGTGCCTGGGTTTGTCTCTAGGGTGTTCCGAAATATATCATCAGGACCAAACTCGTGGAGGAATGGCATTTTCCACCTCCACTAATAGTCTAATCTGACCCGCAATGTAAACTCGTTTGATGGGGTTTTCTTGAGAGGTTCGCTAAGCTTAGCTACGGCCAACAACTCATTGTTAGCCCCATAGAGTCCAACAGTCGTAATATATGAAACAGGAGAATCTTCTCTGGTTTCTTTCACTCTGATCTGACTCTTGGAGAGGTATGTCGGATTGCTTGAATAGTTAAATTCTGTAGCGTTAGCCCGGCAAAAATAAATCGTTGAGTTTAATTCTGTCGTGTTAGCAAAATATATGTCCTGAAGTCTGTTTCTAAGGTCATCTGCTGTGCCGCTAATAGATGCACTTACTATATCGTCGTCGATATTAAAGTTTGATGCACTATTCATTGTTACTTTGCCGCCAGTGTTGCCAGCTAAGGCCTCCCCCCAACCATACAGTTCATTCCCAAGAAGCCCACCACTAGCGTGAACCTTAAACAATGAAGACGTTAACACAGCAATGCCGGCTTGATAATAAAGTAGACCGCAAGGTAGTCCCTGGTTGTCTGTCGGCATTGTTCTAAGCGTGCCGCTGTTCGATGAAGTTACGAAAAGTAATCCATACTCCCCGGCGGGTGAATTTGTCTTGAAAGCTACTGATCCACTTGAGTCCTGTATCTTGATCACTCTGTTGGTCTGAGCTATCTGGGCGAAAGATCCAGTTGGATCCACGCTAAACTCCATTCTAAAAGTGCCTTTTTGTATTTCGTCTTTTGTAAGAAGGCGAGAGAAGTTAACAAAAATAGCGTCGTGGAATTTATCTCCCGACGTTAAGTCGCCATCAGCATCAAACTCACGAATACTTCCTGTGGCGTCATGACCAACAAGAATTTGAGCCATTTGATTATACAATTGAAGCTTTTGCTTGCCTTGTATAACACTTGCGCCAGAAAGGGCAGAGTTAGCGCTGAGTCCAAGTGTGATATCAAAAATATGATTTGCAGAAGAACTTAAAAACGGATAATCAAAAACACTTTGGAACATTCCGTGAGTGTAATTTTTTACGTTTAAAGATTCATTACCAGCAAGGTAGGTGCCAGAAACAATAGTACCCGTTATAGGTATTGCCTCATGAAGCCTGGTCCTACTTGATTGAATGTCGTTCGCTTGAAGCGTTTTAAATGATGTAGCCATTAGTTAACCCTTATTATGTTTTCTTTACAAAACGAACTGGTATATCTACTCTATAACCAGTCGTAAAGCCTGTGACTCTAATTGTAGAATCTATGAATCTGAATGATGCTCCGCTGTTGACATAATTTGATGCTGTGGTGCCGCCAAGCTTATCAAACAAAACGTTACTCGTTTGTAGATTTTCTGCGGCCAACAAACGGAAAGCAAATCTTGTCCCGTAACGACCACCACCAGTATCACCAATCACTGAAAAAGTGTCAGCGGGCGAATCATTGTTTGTCGATCTATTAAATGCGGCAACACCTGCTGCTGCGCCATCAGGCGATGCAAAATAACTTGCGTTTGAATTGAGCGAAAAATAGTAACTAGCTATATTATCGTCATCAACAAAGGATGGTCTGGCAACAGTTGTGCCATCTAAAGATAGAATTTGAGCCAAACGATTATCCATTTCAACAAGATACTGTGTCTCTCGAAGCGAATCAGATGAATCTAGTTTTTGCACCGAAAGGTCAGTATTATCAATTCCTTGATCTAAACAAATAAATTGACCTGCCGTAGCAAAAGACCTGTTTCCTCTGATAATTCCAATGAACGTTCTGAATGGGGATGTACTTGTCGCCGAAGAAAAGGTGTCAGGGTCAGAGGTTGTGTAATTTGTTGTTACAAGATACCCACCGGCAGGAATATCTGTGAAAGCTGTGGTGTTTTTATCAACAGTTTGAGAAATAGTATCGTTGTTTTTAATTACCGGTAAGTAAAGCAAGTCGTCCCTAACATAGGAAACAAGCTTATGGTTAAGAATTGATGTGTTGTTTGTAAACGCCTCTAGAATAGGGGTTTGTAAAATATTAATATCATAATAGGCAGAGGAACTTGGATGTGCTCCCTCTGAAGAATTTGAGTTTCTGTAAAGATTATAATCTATTTCGTCGTCCCCGAAAGCAAATTTTGCTATGCGAAAACTACCGTCTCCGGCTGCCAATCTTTTTCTTCCGGTATCTGTTAAAACTGCATCTAAAATTATATCGCCGCTATTATCTAAGAATGCCATGTGGTCTCCTTTTGTTCGCAACTAGTGTTAACAAACTTTTTTAGTTCTTAATAAGTAGTCTCGTTTTTATGTTTTTGATTCTTTTAGCTATCTTCTTCTCTGTTTTCACTACTATCGAAGTCAATAACTATGTTCAGTTTCCTTCCAGTATCTTTAGAGGTTAACCTAACCAAAAAATTATTACCAGTTATCCCGAATAATCCGTCCTGTCCCACAAGACTCTTTTGAGAGACAAATTGTCCAGTTCTAGGATTAGAATATCCTGCTGCTTGATTGAATTCAGAAAATGGCTCTGACTGTAAATCAGAAGCTCTAATTTCTAAGAACCTAATCATTTTTTTTGTTTTTTGTTTTGATGTAGTTATGACTGGAACATATTCTTGGATAACTGGTGAAAAACCAAAACCCTCATCGTTTTTTAATTCAACTTCATAAATTGGAGTTGGATTAGAAATCATACCTTTTAGATTTTGAGCCCTGAAAGTATAATAATATTTTGTGTTTGGTTCAATATCGTCTGTAAAGTCATAAGCTCTGGCCTTGGCTCTTTCAACCGCAGTTAGAGTTGGGTCTAGGGTTTTATACAGTTTTCCAGAAAAAGCAGTGTACAAATCTTCCCGCTTTGCAACATTTGTTGGCATTTCTGTGGTTCTGTAAATCAACATTCTAACCGGTCCTCTGACTTCTTTAAAAGACATAAAGCCAGCGGTTGGTGTCACGCCATTCATTCTTTGCACAGAAGCAAGCTCATCGAGGACTTCTCTTTCCTCTTCATCAAAGGCGATGTAACGCAGCGCATTTGATCCTATATATTCACCAACGCTTGGGGATAGATTTACCAAAACTTTATTTTGATTTTGAAATGATATTATGCTTGCCTCTGGAGGCACCGGAGGAAGGTCTACAACCTTAACGATTGGATAGCCAACGCCACCGACTTGTTGATCAGGTCTTCTCGCCGTTATGGGAAGAGCCTCTTGCCCGGCGGCACGGTTGAAGTTTTTATTACGCTTAAAGTCATACGTTATTACGGGGTACTCTACTATTTTTGTATTTGGTACAGTCTCCACGTTAAAAGAATAAAATCCCAATGTCCCTAGCCCATCTTGTCTGTCGTTTGTGGCTACAAGCGATTGACCTTGTTCTGGAAATATGGCCTGTCTTGTTCGGAATTTAAACGTTGACCCATATACAATATCATAGGCATAAAGCTCATATTGATAAAGTTTGTCATATTTTATTTGTGTATCAACAAAGTTAATAATTTTATGTTCTATATCTCTCTCGTCGGTTTGGATGTTAAATCGAGCTATTCTTTCTGAACTGTTTTCACGGTTCTCTGTTCCGTCAGTATTCGGAAAGTAGTAAGTTTGAATGATCTGCCTATCTCGATAATCGTTTGCTCTAGGGGAGGCGTATTTAACTAATTTAAATAGGATTGTTTCCGAATTGCATATGGTTTTTTTACCCTCTAAAAAATCCTTATACATCACCATATTCTCTTGCTGGATCTCTCTTACATGTCCTCTGATAGTGTTATTAAAAAGCGCAGCGCCGCCAAGACGAGGCTCAAAAGGCCCTCGTAGAGTTAGGTCTGTATTTTCGTTGTCATTGCCAAGTGCTTCAACTGTTTGTTCCATCCACTCGTCAAAGTCGTATACTTTTAATTGTCCCTTAAGGCTGCACGGTTCCAGTGTTCTTAGTTGTGAGTCAACTCGCTCCTCGCCAAGATATTGTGCAGTAGGTGCTATCACTCCATATGTGTTAACCGTAAACGGCACAGAGGCTGCCTCAACATTTTTAACCGAATTTACCATTGAGGTTGTACTCATACCTTTCAACAAAACAGTGTTCACTGTGCCCGTGGTCACCATTGGCACACCAAGTTCAATATACATTGGGAACTCTGTCTTGTACTTGTTATATTCATTATACATCATCATAGAGTTAGCATCAGTAGTCATAGTTCTATACCTTGAAGCTATGTCTGAAGTGAGATCTATAGTGACCTCGGGGCTTTGAACTGTATCTCCATAGGCTCGAAGATAATTTGCAAACTGTGCAGATCCTCGGAAGCCTCTTTCCTCAATCAGTTGGGCTTCGTCCGAGACCAACGCTGGCAGCGTTCCCTGTATAAACTCATCTAGTGTAACAAGCCTATCATACCCTCTTTGCAGTTCGTCTCCTTCAGGGGAGGAGTCCCAGCCTTCGCCCCCTAACTCAAAACCTGGCGAACCAACAGACAATTGATAAACATATAAATTAGGTAACGCTGGCTCTGGAACAGGTCCAATAATATTAGCGTCCTCGTACCCCGGCAGTGGATAAACATACTGAGATTCTATTGTTGCCGGGGGGATTGGGTTTTGCCCGACTTGATCACGAGTAGCATTATTGCTCTTTAATACGTTAGTAAATGGATCTTCCACAAATGAAGTTTGTGTTTGAAAGTCGTAAAATTCATAATCTGTAGTTCGTTGATTAGTTGTTAAAAGAGTCCTTTCTTGTCTTGTTAGTGCGGCTCGGGCGCATCGGAGAGCTTTGTCTGTACCAAGCCGTGCCGCTACGTTCAACAACACAGCGTGAATTGATCTAGCATAACCAGAATATGGCTCGCTATTAAGCTCAATATTAAAATCATCATAATCACCACTACCGCCGGCTGGCTCCAGTGCAAATCTATTAAAGTTTGCAAATGCGCTAAACTCGTCATAATCATCAAAATCGAGTTCATCCAAGATTCTTTCCATTCTTGGGCTCGGCTGCCACTGGTCCGTGTATCCTCCACGCTCATTCACTACCCGGCGAGGCACGCCGCCAATAGTTTTAGTTAACCTTCCGCCCTGCAAGGTGTTTGTTTGTTCAAAAAAATCTAAGGCATCATCTAAAGTCTCAAAAACTGTTGTTTGTCCACCTGTTGCTAGGCGGTTAATGTCTATTAAAAAATTATAAACTGTTTCATCTGTGCCTCCAGCTTGTGAGCCTGGAAAAACATATCCCCTTTCGGCCCCAGCACCATTGACCCTTACCTGTCCCAAACCTCGGGGTCCTTGCGTGTAAGCGTTTCTTACATTATCAACTTCAACAGCATCCAATCCTTGAATCTGCAACGAGGGTATGCCATCAATAATCTCACCCTCAGACTCTTGGTATCCTCCAAGGCTAAAGTTAACATTGACAGAGTTTGGAGGCTCCTCAGAAAGAGCGTAGCCAATCAAAGCTGCTGGCGCTCGTCCAACTCGCTCATAGAACTCGCTTGATGCTAACGGAGTAAAGGTTACTTTATCCTTTATACTAAGAGTTTGATTTCGATTGAGTTTTCCCACTGCATAATATTTGTTAATTGGGTCTAAAAATTGTTTACTGCGTTGACAGACAATTTGTCTAGTTCTAAAATTAGGTGATCGATCAGCGCCAAATGGCCTTACTGAGTTGGTTTTTCTAAACTGAAATTCGTTGTTTCGTCCCAGGTCTGGTCGCACTATATCCCTTCGGTCGGCTGGGTTATTTAGCCGGGCATCCCCACCACCAACTTGAGTTATAGCGTCTCTGAAATCTTCCCTTCTCTCTTGGAGTTCTCTAGCACTGATTTCGTTATTATTATCATCATCACCGGCTGGCATTTACATTATCCTCTCAATATAAAATATCTGTTGTATATAGGCAAATCAAAAAAGTCTTTTTCATCTACCTTGATGCCTCGATTTACTTCTGCCCTTGGTTGACTAGTTTGCCCCTGCTGATCTAGGTCATTTTTTGAAATGTTTCTAATCCTGCACAAAAAAGAGGTGTTAAAATTATTGTTATAAAAAGAGGGAGTAAACTTTTTCCACTTTGGGCGTAATGTTTTGGTTGAAAAAGAAGGGTCTGTGTTGGATATGGAAAGTCCGGTAAAGGACGTATCCAAGTCCTCAAACCCATCTAAGTATTCTATTACTGCTATCTGTTTGTAATTCATCCAAAAGGCTAAAAATTTAGCATATGTTTTCATAGGGTCTCTGGCTGTTTGATACGGCGGAAACTCTTCATTTTCGCTAACATAGGAGATAGAATCAACGAAAGGAGCCATATCAGCTTCCTCCAGCTTTGGTCTAACAGCATCAAACCCGGAAAAAAGAGGAAGTTTTTTCTGAGAGGCAGCTAACACAAACATGGATTTATATTGATTTGGCATTGAAATATAATCTGACTCAATAGAGGACTGAACACTGACCTCATCTATCCCTAAGCTGTTTACGTTATTTACAAGGGAATTAAAAGTTTCTTGCATATAAGATTTTGCGTCAATTTGCCTATCAAGCTCTAGCTCTCCAAATATTGCGAACGATAGCTTAGTGGGTGGTAATCCTAATTGAACTGGCGGTTCCTCCGACTTGTCCAAAGACGATGGATCTAAAACCGCTCCATAAGTTCCTGTCACAAAGGGTGCCAACTCTTTTTCCGTTGTTTGTAAAAATTCTCTTGCCTCTTCGTCAGTATCAAATTCTCCGCCCAAAAAGGCTGAAACTACCCTGGGGGAATTAACCTCCGGACCCTCTTTGCCCTCGTCAGTCATTTTTATTACTCTATGTTTATTATCTCCGGGTGTTGGTATAGAAAATTGCTGCACAGTTCCTTCAGAGATAACACAACCATGAGTAAACAAAGAATCACTAACTGTATCAAAAACACCACGGGATGTTAGATTATCTTGTTGTGATGAGACAAATGGCAAACTACCTTTTTGCGATAAGTTTTTTATCTTTGCCAAGCTAGCAAAAATTTCAGCATATCTGTTCAGGTCGTATGATACAATGTTTTGGTTAGTTGCCTTATAATCCGTTTGAATCAACCTTTCTTTACCAAAAACTTTTATTGTTTTTGGAGTAAAATATTGATATGATGATAACTCATATGGTGTTCCGTCTACGGGAGCACTGCTATTTGCAGAAGTCCCGGCCGGATATACGTTAAAGTACTTGTTAAATTCTTCGAGCCTTCTGTTGTCAAAAAAATCTTTTGAGAAGGTGGGCAATCCATTGGGATTATCTATATTACCGGCATCAAATTCAGACAAATACAAGTATCCTGTTTGGTAATCTGTGCCAAAATCATAAAGTTCATCAAAGTATTTTTTAATTGTCGTAATCGGCATTTTTGTTTGGTTTGAACTGTTGCCAATTTTTTGCAAGGCAGTTGTTGACTCGCCGTTGGGATCTTTTGGAGAAGCTGCGTCAAGAATTAATTCTAACCCTCTTTTGAAACTGTCAACGGTATCAGCAAATTCTTTTATTCCCTGTGGGTTTTTTCTATTGATAAGTCCTGAAAAAGAAGAAACAAGCGCATCCATACTTAAAGACATAGGCCCAGATAATTTTAGAAAAATTCTGACATAATCTTCAATGCCAGATAATAAAATTTCCTTTGCGGTTGTTTGTCCGAAACCAATTGAATTAAGAGATGCTATTCGCTCGTTATTAATTGAATCATATAATCCAATACCCTCCGCAGCAGAATTGCCTTGTTCCTCGATGCCTACTTTTCCTGGCGGCGAGTTTATAATCATATCAAAAACTTCTGTTGTCTGACGACTAATCGTCTGTAATTTTTTCACTATCTTTCTGACGTAATCAATGGATGGGTCATATACGGTAAACTCCGCAGCGTATTGAAAAACACCACTAGTCAGGCTATGAAACTCATCTCGATAAGTGTCATAACCCTCATAAAAAACAAGCCTTTTTAAGTTAGGAAGATTAAATGTAGACGTTAGTGAATCTACCTCTTGAGGAGTGTCTACTATTTCTTCTGGTCTGTAATATGATTCATCAAATTTTTTCTGGCGTCCAAAGGTCAAGTCGTTTACAGCGAGACTATTTTCTTTTCTCATTTGCCTTTTGCTCATAGTAACGTTTATACACCTAGCAATCTCTTCCGGGCCAAGATTAAAGTCACCGCCGCCAAGAAGTAAATCAGTGGATGTGTTAATATTTTGATACAAAAAAGGCAACTGACTATTCTCAACCAGATAAGCTAGTTTGTCAAAAACAAAACCATACCTAGCATAGTCATCCTCACACCGAGTGACCCACAATTCTGAGAAGAAGTTATCGTTCTTTATTGTTCTGCCAACTTTGTTTTTGCTGCTAGCGTTCCTGATTAATGAGTTTGTAGTTCTATTAAGCTCCCTTTTTATGTCAGCCATCTTTAGTGTTTGATAGGTTCTTGAGTCAGTTAATTTTGAGATATCTGGATTTATAGCCTCTTGCTCAACTATATCTTGTCCAACAAAACTGGTTCGTTGTTGTTGCTCAAAGGAAAAACTACCGCCACGACAAACTAATTTTGTTATGAATCCCATTCCAGATTCTAGCAGTGTAGTTTCAACATTTTGTGAATTTATCTCTGGGATTCCCAAATCTTCTAGATAAGCAGCGTTATCAAAATAAGTAAACGAATAAACTCTAATTCTGGACAGGTCCGTATTTGTATACTCTTCGTTTTTACCTATTTTAATGACAACTGGGTTTAAAGGCAAAGTTTGTGTCACGTATGATTGCAGCGAATTTGAATTTGGTGCTAACGTGTTTTTTTGTGTTGGGGTCGTTTTCTTGTTCTTTAAAGGTTTTCCGTTTTCATCTCTTTTCAGGAATTGATTAATTGGCGCATCACACAAAACTATTCCTTGATTTGAGGAGTTGTCTGAATAATATACCTTATCCTTGTTGGTTGTTTTTAGTTTTTTTACTATGTCTTTATTACCAAAAGGACCTACAGGAGACACTAAGCCAAAATCTTGCCTGTTTAAATTTCTAATAAGTTGTGCAAAAAATTCTGTAGCTCCGCTTGCACCACGAAGAGACATTAGATCCGACTGATATTCGTTCATTCTTTGTGAGATGTAATCCAACTCTAAACCCTGTCCTCCAAAGCAGATTATAAATCTTATTCTTAGGTTATCTGTATAATCGCTGTTTTCATACCATCTAGAAAAAGAATTACTTCTTACTGCTGAGTCCACCAAGGCCTCAGTCAAGGAAGACTCAACCGAAAAAGAAATTGTCTCCTCTGTTGTTTGTCCGCCAAGCGAAGAGATATTGTTTGATATATCTACCTTATCAATCTTTACTGACGGGTAGGGTGAAGACAAATAAGCATATCCAGATTGTTGCTGCAAATTACCATCTAAGCAAGGAAAGAAGTTATTTTGTCGTTGTGTGATTTCAACTGGCATATTTTTTAGTCCTCACAAGGATCAATCGGATTATTAAGCTGTCCGTCGTATAGGGTTTCTCCAGTAGATATACTTGTGATATCATCTATTTCTGTGTCTACTCTAATTGACAAAAAGTACTCTACATAAGTAGGATCAAGTATAGGAATGTTTCGGTCTATAACTTCATCACCGCCGGCAATGACAGTAGAATATATTTCTGGTTCTGTTTGCAACCTCATCGATACTGCATCTTGGAACGTTTCGTTAATAAAACTTAATCTTTTAAACTCTGGGTTTTCGTTTCTGTTTCGGTTTTGATTTTTGGAAACTCTAAAAACCTCTATGTCAAAATTACCATTACCTTTAAAATAAGTATTTAACTCTTGAACATCCAATAAAAGCCTGCCGTCTTTAACTTTAACGAAAACGTCTCGGGTTATTTCTTCGCCACCAGTTGGAAGTATAACGTTATCTTCATCAACATTTACTGTGATGCTTTTTACGTCATATTCAAGTGGTAGGCTTGCCGAGAAAAAAGGCACTATTATTTCTGATCCCGAGGCTCCACTTCTATATGGAAATTCTTCGGTTCCAGATACGGACAAAGGCTCAGAATCATCCATTGCCTTAATTTCCCAAGCAGGAGCAAAATCTTTTACAGCATCACTTGTCCCAATGGCTCTTAGGAATTTTGCGTTTGCTAAGGTAACCTTGTCAGGACTCACGTCTAAAAAATTTATATTTTCAGTTGATGGTTCTCCTGTTGCAAAAGTAATTTCGGGCGACTTCCTTCTATGAGTAAACTGCCACCCATGTGTTTCATAAATCGACAACCTGGGTGTTTCCTTAATTCTGCCAACTATATCGTTTTGCCCCTCTAGGGTAAAACCACGAGGACCTCCACCTGTATCAGCTACATCGTCAGTGTTGAGGGTTTTTTGAATGCTACCACTTGGCTGATAATCTTGGTCGTACAAAATATCATCGTCGTGAAAGGAATAAAATTTAGGCGCAAACTTACCAGCAGCAAAAACATT
>MDSZ01015739.1_pt1 | contig 11896 bp, 9 predicted proteins | sample 811201 | NCBI WGS metagenome assembly MDSZ01 (sample SAMN05326647, study PRJNA326480) | marine metagenome | isolation source: seawater | place: Indian Ocean: North | collected 2010 | reverse complement strand
TTCACTGAAAAAGGGATACGTGGCGAGTTCAAACCCAACTGTCAAAAGCCATGGAGCTACTCAGCCCCAGTCCAGTGCGTCCAGCTGGCGACGGTCCCGCTTGGTAGGACGACCACTACCTCGAGGCCGGAGAGAAACGGGCGGAGTCATCTGCTGCCTGGCAACAGGTCGCAGATCTTCGGGAACGGAGATCTCTTCCAGGTAAGCGGGCAGTTCTTTGGCACTCACGCGACGCTCGAGCAAGGCGCGGACCCGGACTTCACGAAGCAAGAATCCACATCGCGCCTGGAGCGTTTCCCCCACTCGGAGCATGCGTGAGGGCTTGACAGCCGTTCCCTGAATTTTGACATGCCCAGCCTTGCAGGCCTGGGTGGCCAGAGTCCTGGTCTTGTAGAGCCTTGCGGCCCAAAGCCACTTGTCCATGCGAACCGACTCTCCCACGTCTGCTGATTTCGAAGGTGAAGGCTTCATGATGTTTTGGTGCCCTTGAGAGAACGGTCGGCAGCCTCACGACAGGCGTCGGCCAGAATCCCGAGCTCATGCATGAAACGGGGGCAGTCACCGCCCTTCAGCGCCCCAAGCACCTCAACTTGCAATTCCTGAGCAATCGCTTGGGCCTGATGAAACCGCCTTTTTCCATCGGCTGAAAGCATGATTCTCCGAGCTCGACGATCTTGATCGTCAATTTTACGTGTGAGCAATCCAGCACTCTCCATACGTTCCAACAAGGAAGCCACTGTATTGGGGTCGCTGGACATTCTCTGGGTAAGATCCTTTTGCGTCAGGCCATCCATGTGTTTTTCGCACAAATTTCGCAAGACCGTGTACTGGTCCGGTGTGATCCCGAGATGGACGATTCGGCGACGAAAAGCCTGATTCAGCCCGTACCACGCCCTTCGAAGAAGCAGCGGGAAACGAAATTTCACAGGAGAATCGACCTCATCGGGCATCGCACCTTGGTCCAGAGCACTTGAGATGTCATCCATGGCCATCGCGTTGGTAAAATTTATTACGTATAGGTAATATTTGATTGCGAACTCCGAAAACCTATAGAATAGTGGGCATCATTCGGGAAGGAAATTCAATCTAGGCGACAAGATGACTTCCCTCCAAACAATCACCACAAGGTTTATGAACTTCAGATTCTGCCCCCATTACCTGAGCCGCGGGCTTCAATTTGCTCTTTGCTTCACCGTCGGTTCCATGCTTCAAGCTGCTCCCGCGGAAGGCTGGCTCCATTGGCGTGGACCACATCAAAACGGTACCTCCGACGAAAAAGGACTCATCGAAGAGGTCACACTAGGAGGAAAGAATCACCTCTGGACTTTTGACATGGCTGGTAGAGGCGAGGCCGTCATTGCCAATGGTCGTGTGTATGCTTGGGGCTACGAGGGAAGCGGGCCGGACCTGAGAGAATACCTGACCTGTCTTGAGGAAAAGACCGGAAAAGTCATTTGGCAACATGGTTTCAACGATTTTTTGAGCGATATCGTTTACAGTCGCTACACCATTGGTTCGGCAACCGTAGATGCTGAAACCGGAAATATCTATCTGATGTCAACAGCTGGAGAAATGACCTGCTTTGATGTAGATGGAAAAGTTCTCTGGCAGCACAGCATGATGGAGCGCTTTGGGATGCTGACCTTCCCCAACGGACGCAGGGGTGCCGCCATCATTGATGGCGACCTGGTGATCCACCACTGCATCACCAGCTATTGGGGAGCCGATGGACCGGCCAGAGATCGCTTTTTTGCCTTCAACAAGCACGACGGTCAACTCGTGTGGTCCTCAACACCGGGCACTCCGCCCAAAGACAGCTCGTTCAGCTCGCCGGTATTGGGCTACTACAACAACAAAAGGGTCCTGTATGCGGGCACGGGATGCGGAAATCTGGTAGCCATCAATGCGCGTAATGGAGATCCGCTGTGGCGTTACCATTTCAGTTACGGCGGCGTCAATTCATCCTTACTGCTGCACAATAATGACAAGGTGATTGCCATCCACGGTAAAGAGAATCTCGACTCCTCGGAGGTCGGCCGCATGGCCGCAATCAAGATCGGTTCAGAACCCTCCGCAGGTCAGGCAAGTCCGGTGGTATTGGACAAATCTGCGGAACTCTGGCGTCTGCCTCACGTCATGTTTACCAGCTCTCCGGTCCTGGTAGGGAACCGTGTTTACCAAGTGACCCACACCGGCGAGTTGATTTGTGTAGATGCCGTTTCAGGAGAAGAACTGTGGGAGCACAAATTGGAAAATGGACAACTTCATGCTTCACCCCTTTACGCCGATGGCAAGCTCTACGTGCCCATGGGCAACGGCAACTTCTACATTCTCAAGGTCAAAGAGAATGGAGTCGATGTGCTGGACAAGATCGAGCTGGCTGGTGGGTGTCTCGGTGCTCCAACTCTTTGGAATGGTCAGATGTACATCCACACCATGGAAAAACTCTACTGCTTTGGCAGTGAAAGCAAGGCATCCATGGCAAAGACCGCTGTCGAAAAGGATGCAGCCATCAGCAAAGGCCCTGTCTCCAAACTGCAGATCATTCCTCCGGACGTGCTTCTGGCTCCCGGAGCACGTAGCCAGGTGGAAGTTGTGGGATTGGACAAAGACGGATGGGTGGTGCAGGAGAAAATGAGACCCGATTGGGCCTCTTTCATCCCGCCCACTGCAAAAGTCAAATCCACTGCGGATGCCACTTTTGGAAGGCGCAACCGCATTCGAGCCGATCGGGATGCAGGCACCTCAGCTGGAGCTTTCAAGGCGACCGAAGACGAGGCTTCAGGCATTCTCAGAGCCAGAGTGCTCCCGGGCTTGCCCTTCAGCGAAGACTTTGAATCCTTCGATATCAACGAAGCCTATCCAGCAGCTCATGTTCAGGCAGGCACTGCCTTTGCCTACCCTCCTCTTCCCTGGATCGGCGCGCGCTTCAAATGGGACATCCGCGAAATGGATGGCAGCAAGGTGTTGGTCAAAACGCTGGACAACGTCCTCTTTCAAAGAGCCACCTCCTTCATCGGGCATCCCGACGCCTCCAATTACACAGTGGAGGCCGATGTCATGACAGATGGCAACCGCCGCATGAAGTCGACCGTCGGGGTGATCAATCAGCGCTATGTTATCGCCCTCATAGGGAACTGGCAGGAACTGGAAGTCAGCTCCAATCACGACCGTATCAAGGTTTCGGTGCCCTTCAAGTGGTCCACCAAAACATGGTATCGTTTGAAATCGCGCGTCGATGTCGCCAAAGATGGAAGCGGTGTGGTCCGAGCGAAGGCCTGGCCTCGAGACGAAGAGGAGCCCTCATCATGGACCATCGAAGTACCCCATAAAATCGCTCACACCAAAGGAGCTCCAGGTTTGTTTGGCTTTTCACCCCAATCCAGATACAGCGTTTATGTGGACAACATTTCCGTCTACTCGAACTGATCCCACATTTTTCAATCATTCAATCTACAAGGCATATGCACACTGCGAATATTATCCATCGGCTGACCCTCACGATCGCCATCCCCCTTTCAACAGCCACTCTGGCTGAGGATTGGAATCAGTGGGGACGCACGGCGCACAACAACTTCTACAGTCCTGAAAAGGGAATCCCTCATGAGTTCGCTCCCGGTGATTTCAAGCCTGGCACCGAGGAAGTGGATCTCAGCACGACCAAAAATGTCAAATGGGTCGCAAAATTGGGCTCACAGGCCTACGGGAATGTCACCATTTCCAACGGTCAGATCTACATTGGAACCAACAACGAATCGTTGAGAGATCCCAAACACTCTGGAGACCGGGGCATTGTTTATTGCTTGGATGAAAAAACAGGGGCTTTTAAATGGCAGCTGGTCGTACCGAAGCTGGGGGCTGGGAAAGTCAGCGACTGGGAATTCCTGGGCATTTGCTCTTCACCCTTTGTCGAGGGAGATCGCATGTATGTTGTCTCAAACCGATGCGAAATTCTCTGCCTGGACACCGCCGGGCTTGCCAATGGCAATCAGGGTTTTCAGGATGAAGCCGCCTATCTGGGAGGCCCGGGCAAGCCACCGGTCGCTCCAGGTGAAACCGACGCTGATATCATCTGGGTCTTCGACATGCGGGAGGAGCTAGGTGTGTTTCCTCACAATATTGCCAGCAGCTCCGTATTGGTGGTTGGAGATCACGTTTACGCAACCACATCCAATGGGCAGGACTGGTCTCATTTGAATATCCCTTCACCCATGGCTCCATGCTTGGTCGTACTTGACAAGAAAACCGGCGAATATGCGGGTGAAGAGGCCTCCGGCATCAGTAAGAACCTGATGCATTGCAATTGGTCCTCCCCTGGTTTCGGCGAGGTCAATGGTCAGCCCATGGTCCTTTTTGGTGCAGGTGACGGAGTTTGCTATGCTTTCGATCCCAAGCCCGTCCCAGATGGCGATTTCTCCATTTTAAAGGAAATCTGGAAGTATGACTGCGTGCCTGCAAAATACAAAATGCGCGATGGTGAGCCGATCAAATACCCTGCAGCCGAAGGGCCAAGCGAGCTTATTTGTTCTCCTGTTTTTTACAAAAATCGTGTCTACATTGCGATTGGTCAGGACCCTGAACACGGTGAAGGAGTCGGCAACCTGGTTTGTATTGATGCAACCCAAAAGGGAGACATCACCCAAGGGGGAGCTGTCTGGAGCTACGACAAGATCAACCGCACCATTTCCACCGTTTCCATCGATCCGGACACAGGCCTGCTGTTTATCGCGGATTACTCTGGTTTTGTGTATTGCCTGGACGCCGAAACAGGAAAGGAACATTGGATACATGACATGAAAGCACACATGTGGGGCTCCACGCTGGTAGCCGATGGGAAGGTTTTCCTTGGAGATGAGGACGGCGATCTTGTCGTCCTGGAGGCATCCGCAGAAAAGAAAGTTCTCAATGAGGTGTTTTTCGGTGCTCCCATCTATTCGACTCCGGTCGTCGCCAATGGGGTGCTGTATGTCGGAACTCAGACCCATCTTTACGCCATCGGAAACAAGTAATCATCAGAGGCGGTGCATCCTCTCAACTGAGAGGATGCACCGCCCTTTCAAGCTTCTGCAGGAAGGCATTTGCAGGGCACCCCATCGCACACATCCATTTCCCTCACTTCAAAATCATTTATGAAACAAGGTATTCATTGGACGGTATGGGTCGGCACCCTGCTGCTCATCGCCCTCCATCAAGATGTTTGGTTCTGGGATGACCACCAGACCATGATTTTTGGTTTTCTCCCGGTTGGGCTCGCCTACCATGCAGCCTTTTCCATTGTAGCGGCTTTGTGGTGGGGTGCTGTCATGGTTGTAGCCTGGCCACATCACTTGGAAGCCATGGCTGAAGAGGACACCGACAACCCCTGACCCATCCGATCCATGACCCCACTCATTGTCATTAGCTGTTATCTGGCCCTGCTCCTTGGCCTGGGTATTTTAAGCAGCCGTTCCTTCCGAGGAACAAGCAAGGACTATTTTGTTGCCAGTCACTCCATCGGCCCATTCCTCCTGCTGATGAGTGTTTTTGGAACCACCATGACGGCTTTTGCCCTGGTGGGATCGACGGGGAAGGCTTTCGAGCGAGGTATTGGCGTCTACGGCCTCATGGCTTCCATCAGTGGTCTGATTCACGCTGCTGTCTTCTTCCTGATTGGCATGCGCCTATGGGTATTCGGCAAAAAATACGGTTATGTCACCCAGATTCAATATTTCAGGGCCCGATTTGAATCCAGTCGCATTGGTTATCTGCTCTTCCCAATCCTGGTTCTGCTGGTCATTCCTTATCTTCTGATTGGCATCATCGGCGCAGGCAAAACATTGCTGCCGGTCACTGCGGGAGCATTCCCTGCATGGTTTCCAAATCCTGCGACCCCGCAATGGGCCGGAGGGATTCCTGTCTGGTTGACAGGTCTGGTTATTTGCGGCGTGGTTCTTACCTATGTTTTCATGGGTGGATCTCGCGGAGCGGCGTGGGCCAACACCTTTCAGACGCTCGTATTCATGGTCATGGGGATCGTTGCTTTTGTCCTCATCGCCAAAAGCCTTGGAGGCCTCCAAAACGCTTCGAAAGTCACGATCAAGGTGACCGAAGAAGGCCAGGTCGTCCAACCTTACCGATGGGATAATGCACAGAAACAGCTGGTGGAGAATGATCCCCCGAAGGTCATTGGCAAGCTCGTTTTCGAAGGAGAAAAACCAGTGAGTGGCACTTACTCCCCAGACCCACTGCTCAGTCGCACCGTCACTGAAGTGGAGCTCAATGCGAAGAATCCCAAAACGGGGGAAATCACATCCTTTCGAAGGGAATACGGCATACCTGCCTGGATGTTTGCCACTTACCTTTTCATCCCCCTGAGTGTCGGGATGTTTCCTCACCTCTTTCAGCATTGGCTGACGGCAAAAAGCGCGCGGGCTTTCAAGCTGACGGTCATTGCCCACCCGCTCTGCATTCTCGTGGTATGGGTTCCCTGCGTACTAATCGGCATCTGGGCAACAGGTATTCTCCCTCCGTTGGATCCTTCCAAGGTCAGTGCCGTACTTGGACAAGTCGTCAAAAGTGTCATCGAGAGCCCCGTACTGTCAGGATTCCTGACCGCAGGTGTTCTCGCTGCCATCATGTCTTCACTGGATTCACAATTCCTCTGCCTTGGCACCATGTTCACCAATGACATTGTTCTACACAAAAAAGCCAAGGAGGCCTACAGCGACAAACAAATCATCTTTATCGCCCGCATCTTCATTGTGGTCATCGTAGCCCTGACCTACCTGGTCTCTCTGGTAGCCCCACAAAATGTATTTGATCTCGCAGTTTGGTGTTTCAGCGGTTTCGGGGCCTTGTTTCCACTCATCTTTGCGGCTCTTTATTGGAAGCGCGCCACCAAAGCCGGGGCTTACGCATGCATTTTTGCAGCACTTGCCAGCTGGTTTTACTATTTCAAGATGAGTGGCTACGGCAAGGAGCTGGTCCTGGGACCGGGTATCATGCCCGTCGCCGTCTGTTTCGTGGTATCCTCTTTGGCCTTGGTGATCGTCTCACTCCTGACTTCACCGCCCAGCGAAAACACTCTCCGAAAATTTTTTCCTGACCGTTGATTATTCCCCAATCTGGGGCATAGCTTTCTAGCGACAAGTTTTGAACCTATGAGTAACGAACCCATTTCAAATGAGGCTGTCCAAAAAGCCAAAGAAGCTCTGGATGCGCACGTGCGAGAAATCGTCAACTGGCATTTTTCTGCCGATACCGGATGCCCCTTCTGGTTGGACTGGGCTTCCAAGGCCGGATGGAACCCCGCAGAGGAGGTTCAATCTCTGGATGACCTGATCGCCAAATTTCCTCATTTTCAAGATGAATGGCTCAGAGATCTCCAACCCGAAGTGTGGGTCCCCAAGGCCTTTGAAGGTCAACCCTTCAACGTGTTTGAAACGGGAGGTACGACGGGCATGCCCAAACAGCGTATCGGGTGGTCTGACTACAAGATCGATTACAGCGAGTTCTCGGAAAAAATTGCGGATGAGCATTTCCCGAGGAACCACTACTGGCTGATGATGGGACCCACAGGACCCAGAAGGCTCCGACTGGCCATTGAACACTTGGCCAACGTCAGGGGATGCTCATGCTACTTCATCGACCTGGATCCTCGTTTCGTCAAAAAGGTCATTGCAGAGAAGAAGTTCGATGTTGCCAGAAGCTACATGGATCACGTCGTGGATCAGGCTGTCACTATTCTCAAACACCGTAAGGTCAGTGCCGTGTTCACCACGCCCAAACTGTTGGAGGCACTCTCCGAAAAATTGGATCTCTGGGAATCTGGCATTCGTGGTGTCTTTTGCGGTGGCACAACCATGGATCCGCAATACACCCGTTTCCTGGTGGAGGAAGTATTGGAAAATCGTATCGGCTTCTACCCAACCTACGGCAACACCCTGATGGGGCTGGCGGCAAGCGTTCCGATCACCAAGGAAGATCATTATTCCATTACCTATTATTCCCCACAACCAAGAGCTGTCTTGAGGGTGGTCGATCCCCAGCAAACTGACCAGCTCAAGGATTACGGTGAATGGGGTCGCGTTGAACTCACCACATTAACCAAGGAGTTCTTCATGCCGAGATTTCTCGAACGTGATGAGGCCATTCGCAAGGAACCCAGATCACCCTATCCATGGGATGGAGTGGCAGAGGTGCGTCCTTTCGGTGCCATGGAAAAGAAGATCGTTGAAGGGGTCTATTAATTAGAAAATTCTTCAGGAAAAATAAAATGAGTCAACTTCCCCACATCCCTTGCTTGAGAAAAGGTTCACCTTACGAAAGTTTGGATCAAATCGAGGTCAAGGGCTACAGCGACCAACAAACCCTGGCAACGGTCAGCACGGTCAACGCCGGTATCATCCGCCGTGATCTCAAGCGCATCGGTGATGCCAAGGCAGCTCTCCGCGCCTTCACTGTTGATCAATTGATTGAAATCAGTGCCAAAGCTGGTGAAGCCTTTCTTCATGGAACATTACCGTTGGGTGACCAAGGTCACCAACAATCTCCTGAAGACTATATTCAAACCCTTTCCTCCACTTCGGGGCTTCCTCATGTGATGGTTCGAAGAAACATGCAGAAAATCTACCATGCATTGACCCATATGAGAACCGTCCTGACAGGCCTGACCCGAGGTTTGGATCTCAGTATTCTGGACAAAGGCTATGGTGAACAATTTGGTACTCGTATCAGCTATTTCCCGACTGCGAAGGCTTTGGGCCTGGTCATGCCCAGCAATTCGCCTGCCGTCAATTCCCTGTGGCTCCCAGCCATTCCACTCAAGACGCCCGTCATTATCAAACCCGGGAGGGAGGAACCTTGGACACCCTATCGATTGATCCAGGCCTTCATTCAAGCAGGGTGCCCTGCTGAGGCATTTGGATTCTACCCTACCGACCATGAGGGGGCCGGTGTGATTCTTCAATCCTGCGGACGCGCTTTGATTTTTGGAGATCAACAAACCACCGCTCAATATGCCAACAATCCCGGCATCCAGATTCATGGTCCTGGATTCAGCAAAATCCTCATGGGTGAGGATCAGGTTGAAAAGTGGGAAGATCATATAGATTTGATGGTCGCCTCCATATCGGAGAACGGAGGACGCAGCTGCATCAATGCTTCGGCTGTGATCGTTCCTCGCTATGGTCGCGAGATTGCTGAAGCCCTCGGCAAGAGGTTGGGCCCCATTCAGCCGACAAATCCGCAAGACGAGGCAGCCCGCCTGTCTGGTTTTGCCAATCCAAAAATGGCCGACTACATTGAGGGAGCCATCGAACAAGATCTCTCGGAGCCAGGGGCTGAAGATATGACAGCACCCCACCGAACGGGACCTCGCAAGTTGGTTTTCGAGGGAGGCACCTATCTCACTCCTACCATCGTTTATTGCGATTCCATGGCTCACCCCCTCGCCAACCGGGAATTTCTATGTCCCTACGCCAGCGTTGTCGAAATACCCCAGAGCCAGATGCTCGAAAAAATAGGACCCTCCCTGGTGGTGACCGCGATTACAAAGGATTCAGATTTCACTGAGCAACTGCTGGAATCCGACCTGATAGAGCGACTCAATCTGGGGGCCATTCCGACCATGAAAATCTCATGGGACCAGCCTCATGAGGGCAATATGTTTGAGTTTCTTTACAAAAGAAGGTCCATCGAAAGAGAATCGTAACTCATTGCCCGATTGATCGGTCCTTAAGAGGAGAGTTTCCGTGTGGAAACCACTGTCTGAATGCTTCAGCGGGGCGAGCGAGAACATACGTAATCAGCATGGAATCAGAAGCCAAGCATTGCTCAGAGGCCACCTCGTCATTGGATGCTTTCGACATCCAAACCCAGGTGCGCTTGGTTTTCGGCCCAGGAGCGGTTGAATCCGTGGGGAAACACGCCGCTGGACTGGGTGGTAAACGCATCTTACTAGTAACGGATGAAGGCATTGTTAAGGCAGGACACGCAGCGAAAGCGATCGAGCATCTTCAGTCTGCTGGCTTGGAAGTCGCTACCTTCGCCAGTGTCAGGGAAAACCCAACCACAGCAGATGTCGATCTCTGTGTCGAGGCGGCACGCGATCACAAAACCGATTTGCTAGTGGGCCTGGGAGGTGGAAGCAGCATGGATACGGCCAAGGGGTGCAATTTCATTTTCACCAACGGTGGGAAAATGCAGGACTATTGGGGTATTGGAAAGGCGCCTCAGCCCATGCTTCCCCTGATTGCGATACCCACTACCGCAGGAACAGGAAGCGAATGTCAGTCCTTTGCGTTGATTGCTGACGAAAAAACGTATCAAAAAATGGCATGCGGCGATTCCAAAGCTGCAGCTGCAGTTGCCATCCTGGATCCGGAACTGACGCTCTCCCAACCAAGGAAAGTCTCTGCCTGCACGGGGATCGATGCACTTTCCCACGCCATTGAATCGGGAGTAAGCTTGAAGCGAAATGCGTTCAGCTGGATGCATTCCCAGGAGGCCACCAAATTCATTTTACCAGGATTAGGGCGTGTTCTGACTCACCCTGAGGACTTGGAAGCACGCGGACAATTGCTGCTTGGGGCTGCTTTGGCAGGTACCGCGATTGAGAACAGCATGTTGGGTGCCGCTCACGCAACAGCCAATCCCCTGACCGCTCGCTTTGGAGTCATCCACGGAATGGCTGTTGGAGTGATGCTTCCGCATGTCATGCGTTTGAATGCAGCCGACCCTGGCGTTCAGGCCTGTTATGCACGATTGGCGCGATTGAGTTCCGTATCTAGTCAAGACCGTGATGATTTGGCGAGTCAGGACCTCATCCGGGCCGTTGAAATAGCGCTGGAAATGGCAGAAATCCCGGGTTCACTCGAACCACACGGTGTAACTTCCGAGGACTTGGATGTCTTGGCAACAATGGCCACCGAACAATGGACAGGTCGATTCAATCCCAAATCGTTGTCGAAGCAGGATTTCAAGGATCTTTACCGAAAAGCCTTGAAAAATCCATCATGACCCGAATGGCATTCAAGGTTCCTCTGCCGGAATTTCGGCTTCTGGCAGTGAAATGGTAGCCGCTAGGGTCAGTTCCATTTGCCCATCCTCATTAAGGATGGGAAGTACGCCTAACTCAAGTTTACGGAGCATGGCACCTGTATCGGATGGTATTTGAAAAGAAGTGCTGACCACAGCCTCCTTGCCTGCATTGGTAACCACGGTGGGCAAACCCAGAAGCTTACCCGTGGGAGATCTTTTGATTCCTTCAAAAAGAGAAGCGGCATTCTCTGCGTCGAATCCACCAGCTTGGTCCGTTTCGTTGCCGGAAACGCGCATATTATCCAGAAAAAAAGCTTCCAACTCGCTATCATCCAGCTCTGCAACCTTAGAAACGAACTGAAGATACCCCGATCCACTATTGGAGGACCCCATGGTAGGGGTCATGAACATGAAGGTTCTTCGTCCTGGAGAAGTTTGCCAACCACCGGTCACCAAAGTCATGCCGAGTTCTAATGCCACATTCAGGGTAGCGGCGTAGTAATCAGAGGGTTCAAACTCTTCCTCTTCAAGCTCCTGGGATTCGGCACCAGCCGCTGCCTGCTTCGCTTTTTGAGCGGCCAGCAACTGACTCTGCTCCTGGTCCTGAATCTTTTTTCGCAGCTGCGCGATCTCCCCTCGAAGAGACGCCAGTTCCTTGCGTTCGCGCTCGATACGCCGTCGTTCAGCATCACTGAGCATGCGCCCCTGCATGGATACCATCTGCTCTTGAAGGGCATTTTTTTCCGTTTCAAGGCGAACCACCGTTTCTTGAGCCACTTTAAGCTTTGGGGCCAGAGTAAAGTGGTTAACGAAATAACCGAGCGCTCCTGCAAGGAGGATGGCGATGATGGCTGTAGGCTTCATGTTTTTGAAATGG